>Ga0209066_10000084_pt1 | contig 127884 bp, 132 predicted proteins | sample All_14_2_FD_187198 | JGI IMG/M metagenome (GOLD analysis project Ga0209066, IMG submission 187198) | Freshwater microbial communities in response to fracking from Pennsylvania, USA - Allegheny Zone_MetaG_DW_15 (SPAdes) (version 2) ...
CTCCCGCACCGTCGGCCCCGGCCTCTGCACCCAAACCTCAAGCGGCAAGGCCCGCTCCGGCCCCGACAGCTGCACCCCCCGCGCCGGCCCAGCCGGAACCGCAGTCGGTAGCGCCGACGCCGGCTCCGGAACCGCTGATCATTCCGCCGCCGCCCGCACCAAAGCCGGCCACCCCGCCGCCGCCCGCCGCCAAGCGGCCGCCAAGCGATCCGGACGCGCCGCTGGTCACCCGCGACGGCGGCTGACCCATGCTGGACAAGGCAGGCCTGCTGGACTGGCTGGATCGCCGGGATATCGCCCATTCGACGCTCGACCACGCGCCGGTGTTCCGTGTCGGGGAGGGCGACGAGATCAAGGCCGCCCTGCCGGGCGGTCACACCAAAAATCTGTTCCTCAAGGACGCCAAGGGCCGGCTGTGGCTGATCTCGGCCCTCGACCGGACGGTGATCGACCTCAAGCGGCTGCACCCTGTCATCGGTTCGGCCCGGCTGTCGTTCGGCTCGGCCGAGTTGATGGTGGAAACACTGGGCGTGACGCCCGGCTCGGTGACCGCCTTCGCCCTGGTCAATGACCCGGACCAGAGGGTGACCTTCGTCCTCGACGCCGCCCTGGCGCAGAGCGACCCGGTCAATTTTCACCCCCTGACCAACGCCGCCACGACGAGCGTCAGCCAGGCGGATTTCAGGCGGTTTCTCACCGCCCTGGGCCGCACCCCGATGATCGTGGATTTCGCGACAATGACGCGTCTTTGCCAAGAGACGCGTTGAACCGGCGACCTCTTGCGACCATCTTGGCCCTGAGACGTTTCCAGACTGCGCAACACGGACAGATCATGACCCTTATCGGCGAACAGACCCCCGCCGCCCCCGTCGGCGACCTGATCAAGGAAGGCTCCGACGCCGGCTTCATGGCCGATGTCATTGAGGCCAGCCGCCATCAGCCGGTCATTGTCGACTTCTGGGCGACGTGGTGCGGTCCCTGCCGCCAGCTGACCCCGACGCTGGAAAAGGTCGTCGCCTCGATGAACGGGGCGGTGAAACTGGTGAAGATCGATGTCGACAAGAACCCCGGATACGCCGGCCAACTCCGCGTCCAGTCGATCCCCACGGTCTATGCCTTTGTCGATGGACAGCCGGTTGACGGGTTTCAGGGCGCCCTGCCGGAAAGCCAGGTCCGCCAGTTTGTCGACAAGCTGACCGGCCCGCCGCCGCCCAGCGAGATCGATCAGGTTCTGACGATGGCCAGGGAGTCGATGGAGCTCAACGACATCGGCGGCGCCGCCCAGGCCTTTGCCCACGCCCTGCAGATGGACCAGACCAATGTGAAGGCGATCGGCGGCCTGGCCCGCTGCTATCTGATCGGCGGCGACCTGGAGCAGGCGGCCCAGATCGCGGCCATGGCCCCGGCCGATGCAAAAGACCCCGATCTGGACGCCACCCGCGCGGCCCTGGCTCTGGCCGACGGCGCGGCGTCGGAAACCACGCCCTTTGAACAGGCCCTCGCCGCCAATCCGGAGGACCATCAGGCACGCTTCGATCTGGCCGGCGCCCTGGCCGGTCAGGGCCGGTTCGAGGAGGCGGCCACCCATCTGCTCGACATCATCGCCGCCGACCGAGCCTGGAATGACGAGGCGGCCCGCAAGCAGCTGCTGGTGGTCTTCGAGGCGGCCGGCGCTACATCGGATGTGACAAGGGCGGGCCGCAGGCGGCTGTCGTCCATACTGTTCAGCTAGGACCGGGTGATGATCACGGGCTATCGCAAGATCGACGACATGCCGCAGGCCCTGCCCGTGTTTCCGCTCGACGGCGCCGTGGTGCTGCCCGGCGGTCAGTTGCCCCTGAACATCTTTGAGCCCCGCTACCTCAACATGTTCGACGACGCCATGGCCGGCGACCGGATGATCGGCATGGTCCAGACCCGCGCCGGCGGGGACCGGGAGCGCCCGGGCCTCAGCCCCGTGGGTTGCGCCGGCAAGATCACCGCCTTCGCCGAGACCTCGGACGGTCGCTATCTGATCACCCTGACCGGGGTCTGCCGTTTTCGGGTGGTCGAGGAACTGGGGATCATGGCGCCCTATCGTCAGGTTCGCGCCAGCTACAACGAGTTTGTCCAGGATCTGCAGCCGACGCCGGAAACGCCAATAGAACGGGCCGGATTCCTCGACGCCCTGAAGGGCTATCTTGAGCCGCGCGGCCTGGCCGTGGATTGGGACGCCGCGGCGACGGCGCCGGCGGAATCCCTGGTCGACAGTCTGGCCATGGGCCTGCCCTTCGAGCCCGGCGAGAAGCAGGCGTTGCTGGAAGCCCTGACCCACGCCGACCGGGCGGAGATTCTGACCACCTTATTGAGGATCGGATCGGTTCTGGGGGACGACGAAGACCCGCCGATGCAGTAGGAAGAGCCATGACCCAATCGGCCACCCAAATCGATGTCGATCCGCGCCTGCTCGAGGTGCTGGTCTGCCCTGTGACCCACGGTCCGCTGGACTATGATCGTCAAGCCGGCGAGCTGATCAGCAAATCCGCCCGTCTGGCCTTTCCGATCCGCGATGGCGTGCCGATCATGTTGCCGGAAGAAGCTCGCGAGTTGACGGACTAAAGCGCTTCACCGCGCAGGAGCCGCGGAAGGTCGCCGACCCCGCCGCCCGCTTCCCGCATGAAGAACCTCCGCGCCGGGGCGATGCGATTGACCACGGCAATCCCAAGACCCCTGGCCGCCCGCAGCGGCGCCAGGTCGTTGGAGAACAGCCGGGTGAAGACGTCCGTCGCCGCCGCCAGCATGACGTTGTCGAACCGACGCCAGGCGCCGTAGCGCTCGAGCACCACCTCCGACCCGATATCCTCTCCCAGCCGCAGGCCATCCGCCAGCACCTCGGCCAGGGCGGCGGCGTCCTTGAGGCCGAGGTTGAGCCCCTGTCCGGCGATCGGATGCACGCCGTGGGCCGCATCCCCCAGAATGGCCACCCTGGGCGCACTCATCCGCTCGGCCAGGGCCAGCGACAGGGGATAGACAAATACCGGGCCGCTGATCTTTGGCACGCCAAGGAACTCGCCAAAGCGGCGCTGCATATGAGCATGGAGGATTTCGGGCCGCGCGCCGCGCAAGGCCTCGGCCTGGGCGGTCTTCTCGGTCCACACCAGACTGGCTCTCTGGCCCGTCAGGGGCAGGATGGCGAACGGTCCGCCCGGCAGGAAGTACTCGTGGGCGACGCCCTCGTGGTCCTTCTCCAGATCCACGGTGGCGACCACACCGGACTGGCCATAGCCCCAACCGACGACGCCGATGCCGGCCGCCTCGCGGATCACCGACTGACGCCCTTCCGCCCCGACGACCAGCGGCGCTGAAAGCACCCGCCCGTCGCTGAGGGTGACCCGGGCGGCGCCGGGGGTGACTTCAAGCCCGGTCACCCTCATCGGCGCCAGAACCGTCAGGCCGGGGGTCCGGCCGACCGCCTCGGCCAGGGCCCATCGGATGCGGCGGTTCTCGATCAGATAGCCGAGCGGCTCGCCATCACTGACGTCGCCGATCTCGGCGCTGTCGAACCGCAGGAAAGCCGAGCCGGGCTTCGCCGCGGCGGCGCCCGGACTGGTCCCGTCAGTGACCAGGATCTGTTCGATCCGCTGGGCGTGGGGCTCCAGAGCAGCCCCCGCGCCGAGCGCCCGCCACTGTCGGAAGGACGCATAGGCGATGGCGCTGGATCGACCGTCAAAACTCGGGGCCAACTGGGCGTCAAATGGGGCCGGATCGACCAGAATGGCGGTCATACCGGCGCTGGCGAGGGCCAGACCGAGTGTTACCCCGGCCATACCGGCCCCGGCGATGATCACGTCTGCGTCGTAGGAAGCGTCTTTGGCCATGACAGGGATATGTGCCCGGGCCCGTCGCCTGTCCATCCCAAAGGCGCGCCCTGGAGCCGCCAAAAGCCCCGCCTGAAAAACAAACAGGCTGAATGTTTGATAATCTAGAGCTCGAAGGCGGCGGAGATGATCTCGCCATCGGGGCTCAGGGCGGCGCGTTTCATGCCCTGGCTGACGTAGGGCATGGTGATCGATCCATCCGCCGCCACGGCGATCAGTCCGCCATCACCGCCCATCGCCGCGATCTCGGCCAGCACCGCATCCGCCGCTGTAGCAAGGCTTTCATGGCCAAACCGCATCCGGTGGGCGAGCTGCGCCGCGGCGGCGACCTTGACGAAATACTCGCCCTGACCCGTGCAGGAGACGGCCACGGTCTGGTCGGCCCAGCAGCCGGCCCCGATGATCGGCGTGTCGCCGACCCGGCCCGGCATCTTGCCGAAGACGCCGCCCGTCGAGGTGCAGGCGGCCAGACGACCCTGCTCGTCGCGGACGACGCAGCCGACCGTCCCGTGGGCCAGCGAGCCCGGAGGATGATTGTCCTCGAAGGTTCCGGCCCGGGTATACCAGGCCTCGGGATCGGTAATGGCGGTATGACCGCGCTCAGCGGCGAATTTTGCCGCGCCGGCGCCGGCCAGCATCACATGCTGGGTGCGTTCGAGCACCTCCCGGGCGACCGCGATCGGGCTTTCGAAGCCTTCCAGAGCGGCCACGGAGCCGCACCGCAGGGCCGCGCCATCCATGATCGCGGCATCCAGTTCATAGATCCCGTCGGTGTTGGGCGAGGCGCCCCGCCCGGCGACATAGAGGCCCGACGCCTCAAGCGCGCGGGTCGTCTGTTCGGCGACATCCAGGGCGCTGGCCCCGCCACGAAGCGCGTCGCGGGCGGCTTCGACAAGACCGCGCATATGCTCGACCTCGCGGCTGTAGTCGCGACCTTTGCGGGCCCCGGCGCCGCCGTGCAGCACCAGACTCAAACATTTGTTCGCCATCGCCGGCCTCCAGCCCTATGAACAGATCAAACGGGGCGATAGCCTCAATGACCTCATTAGGAAAGCGGGAGACGTGGCATGAAAGCGGTGCTGAGCAAGGTTGTCGGCGGTCCGGAGACCCTGGTTGTCGAGGAAATGGCTGAACCCGTCGCGGGTCCCGGTCAGGTGCTGCTTTCGGTCAAGGCCTGCGGCGTCAACTATCCCGACGTGCTGATCATCAAGGACATGTACCAGTTCAAGCCGCAGCGTCCGTTCTCGCCCGGCGGCGAGGTCAGCGGCGTGGTCAAGGCGCTCGGCGATGGCGTGACGGGCGTCAAGGTCGGCGACCGGGTGCTGGCCAGCACCGGCAGCGGCGGCATGGCCGAGGTCGTGGCGCTGGACGCCTCGCGCCTGACGCCGATCCCCGACGCCATGCCCTTCGATGAAGCGGCGGCCTTCATGATGACCTATGGCACCAGCTGGTACGCCCTCAAGGATCGCGGCCATCTGAAGGCCGGCGAGACCCTGCTGGTCCTCGGCGCCGCGGGCGGCGTCGGTCTGGCGGCCGTCGAACTGGGCAAGGCCATGGGCGCCCGGGTCATCGCCGCCGCCTCGACCCAGGAGAAGGTCGACCTGGCCATCAAGCACGGCGCCGAGTCCGGCGTGGTCTATCCGGCCGGGCCCTTCGACAAGGACAGCGCCAAGGCGCTTGGCAAGCTGTTCAAGGACGCCTGCGGCCCTGAAGGCTGGGACGTGGCCTATGACGCCGTCGGCGGCGACTATGCCGAAGCCACCATCCGCGCCGCCGGCTGGGGCGGCCGCTTCCTGGTCATCGGCTTCCCGGCCGGCATTCCGAAAATTCCGCTGAACCTGACCCTGCTGAAGTCCTGCGACATCGTCGGCGTCTTCTGGGGCGCGGCCGTGGCCCGCGATCCCAAGGCCCATCAGGAAAACGTCCGGCAGCTGATGGAAATGTACTCGGAAGGCAAGATCCGCCCCTACGTCTCCGAGACCTTCAGCCTCGACAAGGCCGGCGACGCCATCGCCCACCTGGCCGCCCGTAAGGCCATGGGCAAGGTTGTCGTGGTCACCGAATAGACTGTGCCTCCGGATCGTGGTCCCGCGGCCATGATCCGGAGCAGGTCCTGCACGAGACAGAAAAAATACACCGGGAGAGAAACGACATGGCCGGCAGGCTTGAAGGAAAGATCGCCCTGATCACGGGCGCGGCCTCGGGCATCGGCCTGGGCACGGTTGAACTGTTCGTCGCCGAGGGGGCCCGGGTGGTCGCCGCCGACGTTCAGGACGACAAGGGCGCGATGCTGGAAAAGCGCTTCCCCGACACGGTTCGCTACATCCACTGCGACGTGACGCAGGAAGCCGACATCGCCGCCGCCGTGGCCCTGGCCGACAGCGCCTTTGGCGGCCTTGATGTGCTGTTCAACAACGCCGGTCATGGCGGCAGCCCCGGCGGCGTCGCCGACATGGACGCCGACGGCTGGGCCTCGACCTTCGACCTTCTGGTGCGTGGACCGGCCCTGGGGATGAAACACGCCCTGCCCCTGATGCAGAAGCGCGGCGGCGGCAGCATCATCAACACCGCCTCGATCGCCGGGCTGCAGGCGGGCTTTGGTCCTCTGGCCTATAGCAGCGCCAAATGCGCGGTGATCCACATGAGCCGCTGCGCCGCGGCCGAGCTCAGCCCGCAGAAGATCCGGGTCAACGCCATCTGCCCGGGCCTGATCGCCACCTCCATCTTCGGGGCCAGCATGGGCCTGCCCCGCGAGGTCGCCGACCAGATGGCCGCCCAGGTCGCCGAGATCGGCGCCAAGGTCCAGCCCATCCCCAAGTCCGGCGCGCCGGACGATATCGCCAGGGCGGCCCTCTATCTGGCCTGCGACGACAGCATCTTTGTCACCGGCACCCACATCGTTGTCGATGGCGGCATCACCATTGGCGGCCGCGGCAGCTGGGACCCTTCGGTCGGCTCGCCGATCCTCGAGGCCTTGGGCATCAGTCCCGAGCAGGCCGAGGAAATGCGGCTGGCCATGGCCGCCCAGGCCAAGGGCTGAAGGCGGAGCATTGAGCGCATTGGGTCACCGGCGGTCCTGGTCTATGGGGAACGGATCAAACCCTTCCCTGTGTCAGGAGTGACTGCCCGGTGACCTCCCTCGTCATAGATCCGGTCCTCAACCCCGCCGCCATGGCGCCGATCTTCGCCCGCACCGGGCGACTGCACATCCCCGGCTTCTTCAAGGGCGACGGCGCCCAGGCCGTGGCCGACGCGCTTGCCAGTCCGGCGGTCCCCTGGCTGAAAAGCTGGCGCACCCTTGGCCACAGCATCGACAGCAAGCTGGCCGATTTCGAGAACCTGCGCCCCGAAGATCGCGCCGCCTTTGACGCCGAGATGACCCAGGCCGCCCTGCGCGGTTTCTGCTTCCGCTTCGACGCCTGGCGGGTCGGCGACCTCGTCGCCGAGGGCAGGCGCGAGGGAGGAGTCCTGGCGCCGATCGAGGCGGTCGCGGACTTCGTCAACAGCAAGCCGTTTCTCGACTTCGTACGCGTCCTGACCGGCGACCGACGGGGAACATCCGCCGACGCCATGGCCAGCCGCTATCGTTCCGGCGACTTCCTCTCGGCCCATGACGACCATCTGAGCGGCAAGAACCGCCTGTTCGCCTATGTCCTGAACTTCACCCCGGTCTGGCGGCCCGACTGGGGCGGCATTCTCAACTTCATCGACAACGACGGCCATATCGCCGAGGGCTATGTGCCCTCGTTCAACGCCCTGAACATTTTCGCCATCCCCTCGGCCCATGCGGTGTCGCAGGTCGCGGACTATACGAGCGCCAGTCGCCTGTCCGTGACCGGCTGGGTGAGACATGCCTGAGAACCTGCCCTTCCTGGCCCGGCGCGACCGCGCCCAGGCCGCCTTCAAGGGCCTGGCCCCCAATATCCAGGGGGCCTTCTGGATGCTGGCCTCGGCCATCGGCTTCACCGCCATGACCAGCCTGATCAAGCTGCTGGGGTCCGACTATCCTGCCGCCCTGCAGACCTTCTACCGGTCGGCGGCGGGACTGGTGATCCTGCTGCCGATGATCCTCAAGGACGTGAAGGGGACCTTCCGGACCAACCGGCTGGGCATCCTGCTGTTCCGCTCCGGCGCGGGCACGCTGGCCATGATCTTCAGCTTCTACGCCTTCCAGAAAATGCCCCTGGCCGAGGCCAATGCGCTGAGCTTCACCCGCACCCTGTGGCTGGTGCCGCTGGCCTTCTTTGTCCTGCATGAGAAGCTGGGCGCCTGGCGCATCGGCGCCGCCCTGCTCGGCTTTGTCGGGGTATCGGTGATGCTGGCCCCGGGCTTCTCGGCCGGCGGTCATGGCTTTGGCCTCCCCCAGGCCGCCGCCCTCGCCTCGGCGGCCCTGTTCGCCATGACCATCACCGGCATGAAGGTGATGACCCGCGACCACAGCCCCTTCACCCTGCTGGTCTATGCGGCGGTGCTGGGCGTGGTGTTCGCCACCCCGCCGGCCCTGTTCGTCTGGGCCTGGCCAAAGCCCGTGGATTTCGCCCTGCTCTGCGCCATGGGGGTGATCGGGACCATTACCCAGGCCTGCTACATCAAGGGCATGCAGGTCGGCGACGCCGCCGCCATGGCCCCCATCGACTACACAAGGCTGGTGTTCACCGCCTTCGTCGGCTTCGTCTTCTTCCACGAGATCCCGGGCTGGGCGACCATTATCGGGGCCCTGATCGTCGTCGCCGCCACCCTGACCATCACCTGGCGCGAGCAGCGCGCGGCCCGGGCGGCGAAGATCGCGGCGGCGGCCGATCAGCCGGCCAGCTGACGAAGCACGCCCCGCCGGTCGACGTCATCCCGTCACTGGAACGCTCCGATCAGGAAGGCGACCTGGGCGGCGTAGTAGAGAAACCAGATAGCCCAGGCGTTCAGCCGGGGCGAGACCAGCAGCTCCCGCTGCTTGAACAGCTGCACGGCCAGAATGGCGTCGGAAGCCATGAACATCAGCCCGCCGATCGCCCAGGCCGGACGTCCGGCGGCGTCGATCAGGCCGGTGCAGGCCATGACGACAATGACCACCACATAGGCGACCACCGGCCAGCGCAGGCTGCCGAGGTCAGGCCACAGCCATGCCAGCATGGCCCCGCCGGCCAGGACGACCAGCGCCATCCCAGCCCAAATCGCCGGTCCGACCGTCGGCATGCCCCGCAGGGCCAGGGCGTGACCGAACAGGGCGATAAAACAGATGTGGCCCAGCAGAAATGCCGCCAGCCCCGGGGCGAGCCAGCGCTTGGGATCGCCGGCCAGAAAGGCGTCGCCGATGGCGCACAGGCCAAAGCCAGCAGCCAGAATGCCCCAGACGACGGCGATCGGGGCGGCGGCGTCCGAATTGATCGGCGCGATCGCTGCAATCGCCGCCAACAGGGCCAGAGTTCCGACAGCGAGGGTCTTGACCATCGTACGAAACAGCGACGGCGGACGGGCGGCGAAAACAAATCCGTACAACAGAGCGGCGACTGGCGAGGCCAGCAGGAAGGCCCCGAACAAGACCGACGCCAAAGTCGAAGCGCCCTCAAGCGTTCCCCATTGCATATCGGGATGCGGCATCGGGGGACTATCGATCGTCGGAGGGGCGCTGGCCTGGCCAACCATCTCCCGGGTCGCCGGCGGCGCTGCCGCCATCGGCCCTGTGACCTGCAACATGACGCCCTCCCCGGCTTCAGGGCCAAAGGCTCACACGGACAGGGCGATTTGTCTCTGAAAAAGCGGAACGGCGGCGATCAGCTCTCGTCGGGATGCAGGAACCGCCTCGCCGCCGCCTTGTGCCGGTCCTTGACGTATTTTCCGGCAACGGCCAGCAGCGCCGCGATCACCGCCGCGTCGTCGGTGAAGCCGATGCCGACCAGCACGTCGGGAATCGCATCCGTCGGCAGGACGAAATAGGCCAGAGCGGCCATCATCATGCCCTTGGCGGCCATCGGGGTTTCCGGGTCGCGGGCGCACCACCAGACCGATAGAACATCGTCGAGGAACGGCACTTTGGCCGCCACCTTGCGGACCTTGGGCCAGAAACCCTGGGCCACGCGCACCTCATTGACCCGGATGGTTTCGGGGACGAGCGCCTTGCGGGGATCGAGAACCGCCTCGGGTCCATTCTTTGGCGGATTGACGTCGGGTGACGGCTTGGCTTTCGCGCTCACGGGGCTAAACCCTCTTTCTGAAGTCGTTATTCAACACGAACAGGATGGGAGACGTCCATGAAACTCGATAGTTCCGTCGCCGCCGTCGTTACCGGCGGGGCCTCCGGCCTCGGCGAGGCCACGGTCCGCGCCCTCGTTGCTCAAGGCGTCAAGGTCGCGATCTTCGACCTCGACCGCCAGCAGGAACGCGGCGAGGCCCTCGAGAAGGAATTGGGGGTTACCTTCTGCGCCGTCAACGTCACCAGCGACGATGATGTCGACGCCGGCTTCGTCAAGGCCCGCGCCGCCAACGGTCAGGAGCGTATCCTCGTCAACTGCGCCGGCACCGGCAACGCCGCCAAGACCGCCAGCCGCGACAAGACCACCGGGGCCATCAAGCATTTCCCGCTGGCCCACTTCGACATGATCATCCAGATCAACCTGATCGGCACCTTCCGCTGCATCGCCAAGAGCGCGGCCGGCATGCTGACCCTGGAGCCGATGGAAGACGGCGAGCGCGGCGCCATCGTCAACACCGCCTCCGTGGCGGCTGAAGACGGCCAGATGGGCCAGGCTGCCTACTCCGCCTCCAAGGGCGGCGTCGTCGGCATGACCCTGCCGATCGCCCGCGACCTGATGAGCGAAGGCATCCGGGTGAACACCATCCTGCCCGGCATCTTCAACACCCCGTTGATGAATGCCGCGCCGGAAGCGGTGAAGCAGGCCCTCGCGGCCAGCGTTCCCTTCCCCAAGCGTCTCGGCCTGGCCGAGGAATACGCCTCCCTGGCGCTGCAGATGATCACCAACGGCTACTTCAACGGTGAAGACGTCCGTCTCGACGGCGCCATCCGTATGGCCCCCCGGTAAAAGACAGCAGGGGCCGCGCGGCAGACACCGCGCGGCCCCACTGACTATCTGACCTCCGGCCGCACGATCCCCGGGCCGAGATTGGTCACCACCTCACGGGCGTTGAAGCTCCGTTCGGGTCCTGACGGGGACGCTCCTCGATACATGACGATTTCCGCTGTCGCCTCGAACCGGGTCACGGTGCGGGTGTCGATGTCGTCGGCCCAGAATCGGCTGCCGTACCAGGGATCCCAGGCTCTCCAGCCGTAGCGCGGTCCGAAATAGCGCCAGGACGGCCGCCAGTATCCATAGTCATAGCCAAACCGGCTGCGGCCCGGATCGAAGTAGGTGCGGGTGTCGCGATTTGTTTCCCGATCGGCGAGGACAAAGCCGTCATAGCCCTGGCCCAGCGTCAGTTCGGCGGCCCGGAACAGCAGATAGCGCTCGACCGTGTCCCGCGAGGTCAGGCTGTTGCCGGAGAAGGTGACCCGGAACCGGTCGTTGGTGATCCGGCTGTCGGAGTAGCCGCCCGAGACGGCCTGACCCCTGACGTTCGGCTGATAGGGGGTGGCGGTGGCGCAGGCGCTCAGGGTCAGGCCCGAGACGCCCAGCAGAACCGCAATCGCCGCGGATCTGGTGATGGTCATGGCAATCACTCCGGTTGAGGTCGCCACAACGGGACGACGTGAGAGGTTATGCACAGCATAACACCTCAAATCGGGGCGAGGTTGCGGCAGGTCAAACCGCCCGATCAGTGGCGGCTCAGAATCAGCACCGAAGCGACGATCAGCAGTCCACCCACCGCGTAGCGAAACAGTCTCCGGAACCGGGGCTCGGTCATCCGGGTGGCCAGGGCCGCGCCGCCGAGGCCGTATCCGGACATGGTGATGAAATCCATGCCGATGGTGGCCAGGGCAAACAGGAGCAGTTGCCAGATCAGGGGCCGCGCCGGATCGATGAAGGGCGGCAACACGCCGGCGAAGAAGACCACCGCCTTGGGATTGGCCAACTGGACCGCGAACCCGTCCCGGAAGGCCGAGCGATTCAGATGGGTGTCGGGAACCTCCGCTTCGGGGGCGTTGCGCCAGCCGGCGAGGAGCGACGACAGACCCAGCCAGGCGACATAGAGACCCCCGGCGATGGCCATCAGGTGGAACTGCGCGGGGAAGGCCTTGACCAGGGCGCCCAGCCCCAGGGCGGCGGCGATGAACCAGACCAGAGTGGCCGAACTCATGCCGAAAACGCCTTCCAGCACGGCCCCGCGTCCCCGGCGTATGCCATTGGCGATGGAGAACAGGTTGGCCGGCCCGGGCGTAATCGCCAGCACCATCATCGTCGCCAGAAAGGCGGTGTAGCGGGCAGGGTCGACAGGCAGGATCATCGGCGCCGATCTAGACCAAAGACCGTGCGGCGCAAGAGGCGATCAGAGCCCCAGGCGACGGGCCCGGCCGGCGATGGTCAGGGCCAGACGCTCGGCGATCAGGCGGTCGGGCGATCCGGTCTGTTTGCAGGCCTTGTCGGCGGCGAGGATTTCCGGCTGCAGGGCGTCGATGTGGTCCAGGGTCCAGGCCCTGGCCTGACGCAGGAACTCCCGCTCCTGCTTCCAGAACACGCCGGAGGCCTTGGCCGCCTCGGGCAGGCCGGCACCGCTGGCGTGAAGGGTCAGGGTGCGGCGCAGCTTGGCCAGATGCATGCCCATGGCCCGCACCGCCGGCGGACCGGTCTCGCCTTCCGCGGCGGCCCGGGCGAGACCGGACTGGGCGGCGCCCAGACGGCCGCCGAACGCATCATTGGCGGCCTCAAACAGGGAGGCTTCGGGCTCGACGCCGAGAAACTCTTCCAGCTCGGTCGCTGACACCTGCCGGCCGCTGCCGGGTCCGATCCACAGGATCAGCCGCTCGATCTCCTGCCGGGCCACGCCGCGTTCCTTGGGCATGCGCGAGGCGAAGAGATCAAGCGCGCCGCTGTCGAGGCTGACCCTCTCGGCGGCCAGGGCCTCGCGGGCCATGCGGGCGACATCGCCCTGTTCGTCCTCGTAGCAGGGGATGGTGGCGCAGGCGGCGGCCTTTTCCCCCGCCTTGCGCAGGGCCGAGTCGCGTCCCAGCGCCCCGGCCTCGACAATCAGAAAGGCGTCGGGATTGAGGGTCCCCGCCGCATGGGCGGTCAGGGCCTCGGCGCAGGTCTTGTCGGGCGCGGCCCGCTCGCCGGTCAGGCGCACCCGGATCAGCCGCCGTCCGCCCATCATCGACAGGGCGGTCAGCTCCTCTTCCAGACGTCCGGCCTGATCGAGATCGGTCTCGGTCAGCATGGCGACATTGAAGGGGTCGTTGAGATCGGGGGTGATCCTGCGGGCCAAGGCGTCGGCCCGCTCCCGCACCCCGCCCCGGTCACGGCCATAGAGCAGCACCGCCCGGATGTTGTCCGGCGGGCCCTTCAGCAGGCGTTCGACGTCGGGTCGCTTGGAGACGATCATGGCGGCGGCAATCTAGTGACTTTGGCGGCCAAGGGAAATCATCTGACGGCCCATCTTCATCGCACAGTCTCGCGCTTCGGCCGGGAGAAGCCGAGATAGCCGCGGCCCAGCCGGACCAGTTCATCCTCGAAGGCCTGGCTGTGGAGGAAGGGAGCGTCCTCGAGCACGGCCGCCCGCATGGCCCCATGCACCGCCCGGGACAGGACGAAGGCCTCGACGGGGGTCAGGGAGCGGCCGGACGCGTCGACGGGAACCGGCATGGCCTCGAAGCCGGCGGCGAGAGTTTTTGGGTCCGTGGCGGTCATCTGGGCCCGGACAGCCGCGCGGCGCGCCGTCTCCCGTCCGGCAAAGGCCCCCAGGAAGCTGCGAATTGCCGCACGATCCGGCGCGAGAGCGAGACCCCCGGCCGCCCGGGGCGCTGTCAGACTCGCCTCGAAGGCGTCCCGTTCCCGTTCAGCCAGGGCGACGAGGACGGCGTGCTTGTCCGGAAAGTAGCGATAGAGGGCCCCGATGCTGACCCCCGCCCGCTCGGCCACGGCATTGGTGTTGAACCCGGCCTCGCCAGCTGTCTCCAGAACCTGAGCCGCCGCCTCGATGATGGCCTCCACCGAAGCCCGGGCGCGGGCCTGCCTTGGCGCAATCCGCCTTGAACCGTGGGGTGTTTCCGCCATCGCCGCCCTCATCCATCCGGTGACCGGAACCTGAGTAACAAAACGCGAAGGTTGCTCATATTTTTGCCGGACGCCAGACGCGGGAGATGCAAAAATGACCTGGGCCACCGAACGCCTCGATGCCCTGATCGCCGGGGAAGCGCTGCCGCCACCCGTCGTCGAGACCCTGAAACTGGGGTTGTTGGAGGCCTGGGGCGAGGGCTGGATCCGCAAGACATGGAGCCCATCTCCCGATCTCGCCAACGGCGACGGCTCGCTGTTCGGGGGTTATCTGGCCGCCCTTGCCGATCAGGCCCTGGCCTTCGCCACCATGACCGTGGTCAGCGATAGTCAGGCGTTCCGCACCCTCAATCTTCAGGTCAATTTCATCCGGGTGACCCGGGTCTGCCCCCTGGTCATCGAGGCCCGGGTCATCGCCCGCACCCGTCAGATCGTCACGGTCCGCGCGACCTTTACCCGTGACGATGGCGAACTGATTGGCGAAGCGACCGCGCAGCAGTTCCTGCAGCCGCTTCCGGCATAGGCGTTTTTGCTACCCGCCGCGCTTCAGCATCCAAACCGCCAGATCCATCTGGATCTTGCGGGCCAGCTCGTCGGAGATCTTCTGCTCGGCGTCCTGCTGGGCGGAGATGGCCGCGTAAGGCTGGTCGGCGCGGTCGAAGGTGACTTCCGCCTGGCTGACGCCGGTGGCGACTTCCTCGCCGCTCTGGCGCGACACCAGGGTCCATTGCGCCTGAACCACATACTCATAGCGGCTGGCGACGCCATCGGTGCGCTGGCCGCGGGCGATACGGCTTTCCCTGAGCTTCAGCTCCAGCCGCCATTGCGCCGGCACGCTCGCGTCCCGGGCCAGGGCGTCGTCCAGGGATTCCCGCAGCAGGGCCCCGACCCGGCCCTCGGGGGCGATGGTCTCGATGGTCGACAGGCCGGGAGAGACGCCCGGCGCCGCATAGAGGGGCGTGAAGCCGCAACCGCCCAGAGGGGCCGCCAGCAGCAGCACCCCGAGGATTGCGAAAAGGCCGGCGGGTCTGGTCATGATCAGTTGGCCACGATGTTGACGATGCGGTCCTGGACCACGATCACCTTGCGAACGGTCAGTCCGGCAAGGTGGACCGAAACCGCCTCGTCCGCCAGCGCCAGCTTGCGAACCGACTCCTCATCGGCCCCCTTGGGCGCGGTAACCTCGGCCCGGCGCTTGCCGTTGATCTGCACCGGCAGCACGACCTCGCTGTCGGCGGCCAGGGCGGCATCCGCCACCGGCCATTCGACGTCAACGATCATGCCGTCCTGACCCAGCCGGGCCCAGCAGGCCTCGGCCAGATGGGGCACGAACGGGTTGATCAGCACCGCCAGAATGGTCAGGGCCTCGTGGCGGGCGGCCAGGACGGCGTCCGACGCTCCGGCGGCCGGATGGGCGCGCAGGGTTCCGAGGAATTCATACAGGCGGGCGACGCCGCTGTTGAACTTGAAGCCGTCGATGGAGTCGCCGACCGCCCCGATCAGCTTGTGGGCGGCGCGGCGCAGCTCCAGGGCCGCCGGATCATCCGACAGGGCCGGAACCGGGCCTTCCGGCTGGCTGTCGAACTCGTTCCAGACCCGGTGGATGAAGCGGTTGGCCCCCTCGACCCCGGCGTTGGTCCATTGCACGTCCCGTTCCGGCGGGCTGTCGCTCATCACAAACAGCCGGGCGGCGTCGACGCCGTAGGTGTCGAAGATGGTCTCCGGGGCCACGACGTTCTTCTTCGACTTCGACATCTTCTCGATGTCGCCGATCGACAGGGCCTCTCCGGTCCCCTTCAGTCGGGCGATCCGAACGCCCGCTTCGGTCTCGAAGGCGACATCGGCCGGTTCGACCCAGCCGCCGTCAGAGCCCTTGTAGGTCTCGTGGGTGACCATGCCTTGCGTGAACAGGCCGGCGAAGGGCTCGGCCACCGACAGCATGCCCTGGTCCTTCAGGGCGCGGGTGATGAACCGGGCGTACAGCAGGTGCAGCACCGCATGTTCGACCCCGCCGATATATTGATCAACCGGCATCCAGCGATCGGCGGCGGCCTTGTCGATCGGCTCGGCGGCATGCGGATTGGCGAAACGGGCGAAGTACCAGCTGGAATCGACAAAGGTGTCGAGGGTGTCGGTCTCGCGCTGGGCGTCGCCGCCGCAGGACGGGCATTTGACATTCTTCCAGGTCGGATGGCGCAGCAGCGGATTGCCCGGAACGTCAAAGCTGACGTCATCGGGCAGAACCACCGGCAGCTGATCGTCCGGGACCGCGACCGGCCCGCAGGCGGCGCAGTGGATGATCGGGATCGGACAGCCCCAGTACCGCTGACGCGAAACCCCCCAGTCGCGCAGGCGATAGACGGTGGCGCCCTTGCCCTGGTTCTGGGACTCGATGCGTTCGATGGCCGCCGACTTGGCCTGTTCGATCCCCATCCCGTCCATGAAGCCGGAATTGAAGATCTTGCCCGGACCGACATAGGCCTCGGCCCCGATCATGAAGGTCGCCGGATGGGCGTCCGCCGGCAGCACCACGGGCCGGACCGGCAGATCGTACTTGCGGGCGAAATCCAGATCGCGCTGGTCGTGGGCCGGGCAGCCGAAGATCGCCCCCGTGCCGTACTCCATCAGCACGAAGTTGCCGATCCACACCGGCAGGGTCCAGGTCGGATCAAAGGGATGGACAACCTTGATCCCGGTGTCCCAGCCCAGCTTCTCGCCGGCCTCGATTTCCGCCTCGCTGGTCCCGCCGGCGCGGCATTTCGCGACAAAGGCGGCGACCTCGGGGTTTTCCGCCGCCAGTTTCTCGGCGATCGGATGGTCGGGGGCGATGGCCAGGAAGCTGGCGCCGTACAGGGTGTCGGGACGGGTGGTGTAGACCTCCAGCCCGTCGTCGGAACCGCCATCGGGGGCAGCCCCGGCATAGCGGAAGCTCATCTGCAGCCCCCGCGACCGGCCGATCCAGTTTTCCTGCATCAGCCGCACCTTGTCCGGCCAGCGGTCCAGGGTCGACAGGCCCTCGATCAGGGCGTCGGCATAGTCGGTGATCCGCAGGAACCACTGGGTCAGCTTGCGCTTCTCCACCGTCGCGCCGGAGCGCCAGCCCTTGCCGTCGATCACCTGCTCATTGGCCAGGACGGTCATGTCGACCGGGTCCCAGTTCACCGTCGCCTCGCGCCGGTAGACCAGGCCGCTCTGGTACAGCTTCAGGAACCAGGCCTGCTGCTGGCCATAGTATTCGGGATCACAGGTGGCGAACTCGCGCGACCAGTCGATCGAGGTGCCGAGAACCTTGAATGGCTCGCGCATCGCCGCGATGTTGTCATAGGTCCAGCCCTTGGGGTGGACGCCGCGCTCCATGGCCGCGTTCTCGGCCGGCATGCCGAAGGCGTCCCAGCCCATCGGATGCAGCACGGCGAAGCCCTGGGCCCGCCGGTAGCGCGCCACGACGTCGCCCATGGTGTAGTTGCGCACATGTCCCATGTGCATGCGCCCCGACGGATAGGGGAACATCTCGAGGATGTAGTATTTCGGCCGCGTATCGTCGTCCGTCGTGCGGAACACATCAGCCTTGGCCCAGGCGTCGCGCTGCCTGGGCTCGTTTTCCTTGGGATTATAGCGAGCCATAGCCGGTGTTTAGGGCGGCGCGGGTCTGTCGGCAATAACCGACAGACCCTGTCGTTTCACGGGCCGGATAGAGGCGGAAAGTCCGCGGCCTATTCGCTGCCGATGTTGGCCAGTCGCAGCTTGCGGGCCCGGTCGAGAATGGAGTTCTCGACATCGGCCTCGGTCTGGGCGGCCGTCGGGGCGTCAACCCAGTCGGCGCCGTTGTTGACCTGCTTGTAGACCGTGACGTTCAGCGCGTCGGCCCGCAGGCGGGTGTCGAGGATATAGACCGTCAGCTTGAACCGCTCGTTCGGGGTCGAAGCGTCCGAATGCCATTCGGTGATGATGACGCCGCCGTAGGGGTCAGCCGAGGCCAGGGGCAACTCGGTTTGCTTGATGACGTCCAGCGAGGCGCGCCACAGGTAGCTGTTCACACCGATCTCGGCGCGCGTCTCCACCTTGGGCTTGCCGAAGCCGAACAGGCCGCCGCCGCCCTCCTTGACCGTTTTGGGACCGCTGGTCCCGCAGGCGGCGAGCGCCGCCGTCAGCATTACTACCGCGCTCAACCTGAACGCCCCGCGCGCAAACCGCATGCCTCTGTGCTCCAAAATCGTTCGCCCCCGCCCCGCGGATAACGTCGAAGGGCAGGCTGACCGCGAGGAATAGCAATTCCGGCGGCAAACATGCACCCCTGTTTGACAATCCCTGCAGGCTCGAAACCGACCGGATGGTCCGTATCGTGCAGGTCATGACGGCGTATTGCGCCCTAGTCGTGCGTCTACATCATGGCAGCGCCCGGTCCAATGACGAATCTCGTGACCTTCCCGCCACAGGCGAAGCGGGAATCGAGACTCTTCCGACGGCGGCGGTTGACCCGGCGAAGCCTCGCTCCCTTATATGAGCCGTGTTGATGCTGACAGTTCGGTCCTTCGAACCACGCAAGATCAACACAGGGGCGGAAGGCGTTTAGAGCAGGTTATGGCCAGAGCACGTTATATTGCTGCGGCGACCGCGTTGATCCTGATGGGGTCGGCGAGCCTTGCTCATGCCCAGAACGCCCCCCAGACCAAACCCGCCGACCAATTCCGCGTGCGCGGCGACTTCGACATCCGTGACGGCCGTCTCGGCCCCAATCGCGATGATCGCAGCCTGCAGTTCGACGCCAAGACCGGCAAGTGGGGCGTCAAGCTTGGCCTCGGCACGCCCGTCGGCCGGGAAGCTGAAGCCAAGGATCTGGAAGCCGGCGCCTATTTCCGCGTCACCCCGTCCCTGCGGATCGGCGGCGCGGTCGGTCTGGCCTCCGAGCGCGATGCGCCGGTTCGTCGGTCCCGCGACAAGGAAGAGGCCCCCCGCGTGCGCCTCGAGACCACCTTCAAGTTCTGATCCCGATCTGAGTTTCCAGACGCCCGCGTCTCCAGACCCCGTCTGGAGACCTTTTTGTGTTGCGCTCTGTTCCGCGGATTGACCCTCCCCGCCGCCCGCCGGTTGCGGCGGGGGCAATGGCGGTTCCGGGAAGGCCAGCCTAGTAGGGAACCTCTTCCGGCGGCCTGGCCGGTTCCGGGGTCGGCGCGCGGGGCTGGGGCGCGGGCGGCTCATCGTTGCCCATGCCGAGACCACTCAGAATGTCGCCGATCGGATCGGGCTCAGCCCTCGGGGGCTCGACCACCCCGCCCGGGATGGGCTGGGCCTTCAGCCGGGGAAGGGCCTGGCCCATGAAGCTTTTCCAGATCTGGGCGGGGGCGCCGCCGCCGGTGACCCGCCGCATGGGGGTGTTGTCGTCCTTGCCGGTCCACACCGCCACCACGAAGCCGCCGGTGTAGCCGACGAACCAGGCGTCGCGGTAGTCGCTGGTGGTGCCGGTCTTGCCGGCGATATCGAAGCCGGGAACCCTGGCGCCTGCCCCGGTGCCGCGGATCACGACCTGACGCATCATCTGGTTCATGTAAGGCAGGGCCGGACTGCCGATGACCGGCTGACGCCCGCGTTTTTCCAGATTGTGGTCATAGAGAACCTTGCCGGCCGCCGTGCGGATGCGGCTGATCCCCCAGGCCCGGGCACGGAATCCGCCATTGGCGAAGGGAGCGTAGGCCTGGGCCATTTCCAGCGGACTGACCTCGACCGCGCCCAGCGCCATTGATGGATCCAGCTGGATCTTGGAGGTGATGCCGAGGCGCTTTGCGGTGGCGGCGACATTGCCGGTGCCGACCTCATTGGCAAGCCGGGCGGCGACGGTGTTGATCGATTGGGCCAGGGCGGTTTCCAGGGTCATCGCGCCCTGGAAGCGGCCATTGTAGTTGCGCGGCTCCCAGTTGCCGATCTTCAGGGGCTCGTCGACGACCATGACAGTCGGATTGCGCCCCTGCTCCATCGCCGTCAGATAGACAAACGGCTTGAAGGCCGAGCCCGCCTGACGACGGGCCACCGAGGCCCGGTCAAACTGGCTTTCGGCATAGTTGGCGCCGCCGACATAGGCCCGCACCCGGCCCTCGCCGTCGAGGGCGACAAGGGCGCCCTGTTCGACGCCGGCCGCCTTGTTCTTGGCCACCCCGGCCCGCAGCGCCTGCTCGGCGGCGGCCTGGATCGGCAGATCGAGGGTGGTCTCGACGATCAGGTCCTCGGTCGGCTCTCCGACCAGGGCGCGCACCTGGGCGTCCATCCAGTCAGTGAAATACTGGGCTCGCTGATTGGCCAGCACGGCGGAGACGCGTACCGGCGTCTTGATCGCTTCCTGCCGCTCTTCCTCGGTGATCGCCTTGGTGCGGACCATCTCGCTGAGCACGATGTCAGCGCGTTTGGCGGCCCGCTCGCTGGCCGACACCGGGCTGTAGCGCGAGGGACCCTTCATCATTCCGGCCAGCAGGGCGGCCTCGCCAAGGGTCAGGCGCGACGCCGGCTTGTTGAAATAGCGCTGGGAGGCGGCCTCGATGCCATAGGCCCCGGCGCCGAAATAGACCCGGTTCAGATAGAGGGCGAGAATCTCCTTCTTGGAGAACTTCACCTCCAGCCAGACCGCCAGGATCAGCTCCTGGACCTTGCGGCGCCAGTTCTGGTCGAGGGTCAGGAACAGGTTGCGGGCCAGCTGCTGGGTAATGGTCGACCCGCCGGCGACGACATGGCCTGCCTTCACATTGGCCACGCCGGCCCGGGCGATGCCGATCGGGTCAAAGCCCGGGTGCCAGTAGAACCGGCGATCCTCGATGGCGAGGAAGGCTTTGGGCACATAGTCCGGCAGACCTTCGAGATCCACGGGCGGCGCATACTGACTGCCGCGCACGGCGATCAGGGCGCCAGACCGGTCCAGATAGGAGATCGACGGCTGACGGGTGACGTCGTTCAACTTCGACACATCCGGCAGGTCGATGGCGAAGACCGCCAGAAAGGCGACAAGGAAAATCAGGCCCCAGACGCCGACCACCATACCCCAGTAGAGGATCGCCTGAAGCGGCGTACGCCTTGCGCCGGGTCCGCCCGCCTGTGGGTTGGCCATGATCTGGTCTTGCCTGCCTTGGTATGTTTGACGCGCCGTTCTAACCCAGCGGGTCCGTCGCCTCCATCATGATAGACAGAGTATGAAGACGGCGTTTTGACGGCCCTCTTGTGCGGAGACGGTGCAGACCGGGTCCGCCGATAACAGACGGCGGCGGTTTTCGTTCATCCGCCGGTCAGCTTGGGTCTGGCGATATGTCTCCATCGGCAACGATTACCGTCATGGGAGGACGGATCATGAGCGCGATGGATCACGCAGAATCGGCCAGGCGGCCAAGGGGGCGCTTGGCCCTGATCATCATGGCCCTGGCGGGTCTTGTCTTCGTTGGATCGGTGGCCATCAAGCCGGGCCAGATGGAGGTCACCGACCCGGTCGCCGCCGCCCTGGACCCCGTCGTCGAGGCCGTCCAGACCACCACCGCCGGAGAGGCTCCGGTCGACGTCGCCGCCGCGGCTGTCGAGGGCGCTACAGACGCCGCCGAAGAGGCTTCCCCTGTCGACTGGGCGATGATCGGCTCGGCCCTGACCTTCCTGTTCACCGGCATCGGCGCCGTATCCGGCCTGGTCTTCGGCTGGCGCAATGACCGTCGCCGGGAACGGCTGGCCAGTCTGAGAGAGAAGGAACTGGTGCTGGAAATCGAACGGCTTCGCGGCCAGGTCGCCGCCTGAGTGCAGCGAGCCCGGAGCACGGATGCAAACCGCACCAGCCACTCCTGGCCGCTCGAGGTGTCAGCGTCCGAGGCGGACGGTCTCGAACTGCGAATGGGCGGTGCGGGACTGGGCGCCGGGCACGGGAATCAGCATCGCAAGGGCGACAGCGAAGGCGGCGGCGGCGGCGAAGAGGGCCTTGACGGCCATGGCGGAGTTTCCGTTCTACAGGGCGCCACATTAGCGCCCGATCCCTTAACGATACGGAAACCGGCCGGTTCCGGTTGCAGAACAGATGAAAAAACAAGGGACGCCGGATGGAATTCCGACGCCCCTCGCAAGAAATGACAGGTCTCCGGAGGCAAGGCGCCCCCGGACCTGCAGTTATCGGAAGACCTCAGGAAACCCGGCGTCGCTCCTGTTCAGGAGCGGCGTCGTTCTCCGGCCTTCCCTTGATGGCTAGAAGACCTCGAAGAGGCCGGCGGCGCCAGCCAGATCCGCAAGGCGGATCTGGCCAATGTTTAGCTTTGGGCGCCGTTCTCCGGCCTCCCCGGATAATCAGAAGACCTCGAAGAGGCCGGCGGCGCCCATACCGCCGCCGATGCACATGGTGACGACCGCGTGCTTGGCCTTGCGGCGACGGCCTTCCATCAGGGCGTGGCCGACGCAACGGGCGCCGGTCATGCCGAAGGGGTGGCCGATGGCGATCGAGCCGCCGTTGACGTTGTACTTTTCCGGATCAATGCCGAGGGTGTCGCGGCTGTAGAGGCACTGCGAGGCGAAAGCTTCGTTCAGTTCCCACAGGTCGATGTCATCGACCTTCATGCCGTGACGGGCCAGCAGGCGCGGCACCGCATAGATCGGGCCGATGCCCATTTCGTCCGGCTCGCAACCGGCGACGGCGAAGCCCTTGAAGCGGCCCATCGGCTCAAGGCCGCGGCGTTCTGCTTCCTTGGCTTCCATGACCACCACGGCGGCGGCGCCGTCGCTGAGCTGGCTGGCGTTGCCGGCGGTGACGAAGTTGCCTTCGCCCATCACCGGGTTCAGCGACGCCAGACCCTCGAGGGTGGTTTCGGGACGGTTGCACTCGTCCTTGTCGACCACATAGTCGACGAAGCTCTCTTCCTTGGTTTCCTTGTTGACGACCTTCATCTTGGTCGCCATCGGCACGATCTCGTCCTTGAACAGGCCGGCGGCCTGGGCGGCGGCGATCCGCTGCTGGCTGCGCAGGGCGTATTCGTCCTGATAGTCGCGGGCCACGTTGTAGCGCTTGGCGACGATGTCGGCGGTGTTGATCATCGCCATCCACAGGGCCGGCTTGACCTCCATCAGCTTCTCTTCGGTGATGTGGAAGCGGTTCATGTGACCGCCTCCCTGCACCAGGGAGATGGACTCCACGCCCCCGCCGATGGCGACATCGGCGCCTTCGTTCTTGATGTAGTGGGCGGCCGAGGCGATGGCCTGCAGGCCGGAAGAGCAGAAGCGGTTGATGGTGGTGCCGCTGGTGGTCACCGGCAGGCCGGCCCAGATGGCGGCGTTGCGGGCGACGTTCATGCCGGTGGCGCCTTCAGGACCGCCGCAGCCGAGGATCACGTCCTCGACTTCAGCGCCTTCCAGGCCCGCGCGGGCCACGGCGTGCTGGATGGCATGCCCGGCCATCGCCGCGCCGTGAGTGTTGTTGAAACCGCCGCGGTTGGACTTGGCCAGACCGGTGCGGGCGTAGGAGACGATGACGGCGTCGCGCATGAGGGTTCCTTGGATGGGTTCAAACAGCGGTTTGAATTATCGGGCGCGACCCTAGGGGAACCCGGACGCTGGGGAAAGATCACGCGAACGTAAACCAGCGCCGCATCGGTGCGAATTGCGCCTTATCTACCGAGATAGTCCCTCGACCGGACACAGACCATCCACGCCCGTGCTTGACGATCAGCGGGCGGAAGGCGACGGTCCGGTCATGAAAAGCCTGTGTCTCGCCGTCACCCTGGCCGCCGCCGCCGTCCTGCCCGCCCATGCCGACGAACCGCCGGAGGGGGGTGCCTGGATCGATTGTCAGGTCAGCGAGATCACCGCCTATCGGGACCGTCTTCTGGTCGCCTGCGCGGGGCCGGCCGGCAAGGGCATAGACGGCGAGGCGCCCCTGCCCCGGCGGTTCGCCGTGGAAACCCGCGATCCCCTGACCGACAGCCTTCTGCGCATGGCGCTGGAGGCCAAGGGCCGCGCCCGCCCCCTGGCCATCCTCTATGTGAAGTCGCCGGCCGCCAATCCCGACGGCTGTGACGCCGAAACCTGTCGCCGGGCGGCCGGGGTGACCCTGAAGTAGGTCTCACATCCGCGGGAAGTGACCTCGCGTCCGGCATTGACGTTCACGTCAGCCCGGCGGACGATCCCTGAACAACGATAAGTCAGGGAAGAACGACCATGGCCGATCACAGGTTTGATCTGGTGGTGCGCGGCGGAACCATCGTCGACGGCACGGGCGGCGCGCCTTTTGTCGCCGATGTCGGGGTGAAGAACGGGCTGATCGCCGAAATCGGCCAGGCCCTCGCCCCCGGCGCGGAGGAGATCGACGCCACCGGCAGGCTGGTCACCCCCGGCTTTGTCGACATCCACACCCACTATGACGGCCAGGCGACCTGGGACACCCGGCTCAATCCCAGCAGCGGCCATGGCGTGACCACTATCGTCATGGGCAATTGCGGCGTCGGTTTCGCCCCCTGCCGACCGCAGGATCACGACCGGCTGGTGCGGCTGATGGAGGGGGTGGAGGACATCCCCTTTCCGGTCCTGACCGAGGGCCTGCCGTGGAACTGGGAGAGCTTCCCTGAGTATCTGAACAGCCTCGAATCGCGCTGCTACGACATCGATCTGGCCGCCCAGCTGCCGCACGCGGCCCTGCGGGTCTATGTGATGGGCGAACGCGGGGCCAATCGCGAGCCGGCGACGGCCGAGGACATCGAACAGATGGCCGCGATCGCAAAGGCGGCCATGGAGGCCGGCGCGATCGGCTTCTCGACCAGCCGCACCCTCAACCACCGCACCAGCGACGGCCAGCCGACCCCGACCCTGAACGCCGGGGAGGATGAACTGACCGGCATCGCCATGGGCATGAAGGCCGCCGGTCGCGGCGTGCTGCAACTGGTCAGCGACTTCGCCCCCGACCCGGCCGAGGAAATCGCCATGTTCCGGCGGCTGTCGGAGAAGAGCGGCCGCCCCTTGAGCTTCACCCTCGCCCAGAGCCCCAAGGCCCCCGATCTGTGGAAGATGCTGCTGTCCACGGTCGAGGAGGCCGTCGACGCCGGCGTGCCGATGAAGGCCCAGGTCTGCGGCCGACCCGTCGGCGTGCTGTTTGGCCTGGAACTGACCCTCAACCCCTTCAGCCAGAGCGAAACCTACAAGACCATCGCCCATCTGCCCCTGGCCGAGCGGGCCGCCGCCATGGCCGATCGCGGCTTCCAGGCCCGCCTGCTGAACGAGAGCGGAGCGGCCAAGGGCCCGTTCGGGGGCAGCATGCTGCAAGCCTGGGACAACATGTATCTGCTGGGCGACCAGCCGGACTATGAGCAGCCCCAGACCCAGACCGTCCAGGCCATCGCGGCGGGACAGGGCATCTGGCCGGAAGAGCTGGCCATCAATCACATGCTGACCAATGGCGGACGGGGGATGCTCTACCACCCCTTCCTCAACTACGCGGACGGCAGCCTCGAACCCAGCTACGCCATGCTCGGCCATCGCGACACCGTGCCCGGCCTGTCGGACGGCGGCGCCCATGTGGGCATGATCTGCGACGGCTCCTTCCCGACCACCATGCTGACCCACTGGACCCGCGACCGGGTGCGGGGGGCGAAGTTCAGCGTCGAACAGGTGATCCGGATGCAGACCCGCGACACCGCCGAAGCCGTCGGCCTGCTTGACCGGGGCCTGATCGAGACTGGTCTTCGGGCCGACCTCAATGTCATCGACTACGACGGCCTGACCCTGCACGCCCCCGCCGTGGCCTATGACCTCCCGGCCGGCGGACGTCGTCTGGTGCAGAAGGCGGACGGCTATGTGGCGACCATCGTCGCCGGCCAGATCACCTATCGCGACGGCGAACCGACCGGCGCCCTGCCCGGCCGACTGGTGCGCGGCGCGCGATCAGCGCCGGTTGCGATGGCGGCGGAATAGCGTTTCCTTCTCCCTGAGGGAGAAGGAGGGGCCCGCGCCGCAGGCGTGGGAGGATGAGGGTTTACGCGATCAACCGGACGGGCCTGTAAACCCTCACCCGGCCACGCTTCGCGAGGCCGACCTCTCCCTCAGGGAGAGGTATTCAGGGTTTCCGACCGGCCTTCTCGGCCACGCCGGATGTGCCTTCGCGAGCTTTGAGGACAGCCGCAACATCGTCCGGATCAACGCCGCTCGCCGCCAGCAGGGCCAGCAGGTGATAGACCACGTCAGCGGCTTCAGCCGTCAGGTTGGCCTTGTCACCCGACGCCGCGGCGATGGCGGCCTCGACGGCTTCCTCGCCCAGCTTCTTGGCCGCCAGTTTCGGGTCAGCCAGCAGTTTCGCCGTCCAGCTGGCCGACGGGTCGCCGCCCTTGCGGCTCTGGATCGTCGCCCACAGCCGGTCGATCACCTCGCCCAGTTCGCTCATGGCGCCCGCTCCCTGCGCACCGGCACCCCGGCGGCGGCCATCGCCGCCTTGGCCTGATCGATACTGACCTCGCCGAAGTGGAAAATCGAGGCCGCCAGCACCGCATCGGCGCGGCCGTCACGAACCGCCTCGACCAGATGCTCGACGTTTCCGGCCCCGCCGCTGGCGATCACCGGCACCGAGACCGCCCCGGTCACTTCCCGCAGCAGGTCGATGTCATAGCCATTGCGGGCCCCGTCACGGTCCATCGAGGTCAGCAGGATCTCGCCCGCCCCCTTCTCGACCGCCAGGGCGGCGTAGCCGACAGCGTCGATCCCGGCGTCATTGCGCCCGCCGTGGGTGAAGACGCCCCAGGACCCGTCGGCCCGGGCCTTGGCGTCGACGGCGCAGACCACCGCCTGGCTGCCGAAAGCCTCGGCCAGACGGCTCAGAAGATCCGGGTCCTCGACGGCGGCGGTGTTGACGCTGACCTTGTCGGCCCCGGCCCGCAGCAGGCGACGGGCGTCCTCGACGGTCCGCACCCCGCCGCCTACCGAGACGGGCATGAAGCAGACCTCGGCGGTGCGGGCGATGACGTCGAGAATGGCGCCCCGGCCGTCGGAACTGGCGGTGATGTCGAGGAACATCAGCTCGTCGGCCCCGGCGGCGTCATAGGCGCGGGCCTGTTCCACCGGATCGCCAGCGTCGCGCAGGGCGACGAAGTTGACGCCCTTGACCACCCGGCCGTCCTTGACGTCCAGACAGGGAATGACCCGGACCTTCAGCATGCGGCGATGGTCAGGGCGCGGGCCGGATCGATCGCGCCTTCATAAAGGGACCGTCCGAGAACACAGCCGGCCACCGGCACGCCCTTGCGGGCCAGCAGACGTTCGATGTCGGCCACGCTGGCCACACCGCCGGAGGCGATCACCGGAATCGAGACGGCGTCGGCCATCTCGCCGACCTGCTCGACATTGACGCCGGTCATGGCCCCGTCACGGCCGATGTCGGTGACGATCAGGGCGGCGACGCCCGCATCCTCGAACCGGCGGCCCAGGTCCACAGCCTCCATCTCGGAGGTCTCCAGCCAGCCCTGGGTGGCGACCTTGCCGTTGCGCGCATCGATGCCGACGGCGATCTGTTCAGGCCATTCGGCGGCGGCGGTGCGGACCAGATCAGGATCACGAACCGCCACGGTGCCGAGGATGACCCGCGAGACGCCGGCCTCGATCCAGGCCTCGATCTGGGCCAGATCGCGGATTCCACCGCCGAGCTGGACCGGCAGGGAGACCGCCGCAAGGATGGCCTCGACCGCCTCGGTGTTGACCGCCCGGCCCTCGACCGCGCCATTCAGGTCGACCACATGCAGCCAGTTGAAGCCCTGCTTCTGGAACTGCAGCGCCTGATCGGCGGGCGAGGTGTTGAACACCGTTTCCTTGTTCAGGTCGCCATGCAGCAGCCGGACGCAGCGCCCGTCTTTCAGGTCAATCGCCGGGTAGAGGATCACGCGGCATACTCCAGGAAGTTGGCCAGCAGTCTCTGACCGGCGGCTTGCGATTTTTCAGGGTGGAACTGCACCCCCATCACATTGTCACGCGACACCGCCGCGACGAAGGGGCCGCCGTGATTGCTGGTTGCGGCGATATCGCCGGGGTCGGCCGGATCGAAGACATAGCTGTGGGTGAAGTACATGTGCGGAGCCGGGCCAAGCCCGGCGAACAGGGCGTGGGACGGGATCAAGGTGTTCCAGCCCATATGGGGAATCTTGGCCGTCGGATCGGCGGGGCGAAGCCGGCGCACTTCTCCGGGGATCCATCCCAGGCCCGGCGTCGCGCCGAACTCCAGCCCCTGCTGGGCCAGCATCTGCATGCCGACACAGACGCCCAGAAACGGCGCGGCCTTGCGCTGGGCCGCTTCGGTCAGGGCCTCGATCAGGCCGTCGCGGTCGGCCAGGGCCGACATGCAGGCGGCGAAGGCCCCGACGCCGGGCAGGACGATGCGGTCGGCCCGCATCACCGCCTCCGGATCAGCGGTGACCAGCACCTGCGGGACATGGTCCAGCGTCGAGGCGGCCTTCAGCAACGCCTTTTCCGCCGAGCGCAGATTGCCCGAGCCGTAGTCTATGAGCGCGACGGTTGTCACTGGCTTCTCTTGAAAGCCCGCCCCTCCCCAGGGCGGGAATTGTTACAGGACGCCCTTGGTCGACACCGCCTGGCCGCCGGCCTTGGGGTCGATCTCGACGGCCATCCGCAGGGCCCGGGCGAGGGCCTTGAAGCCGCTTTCGGCGATATGGTGGGTGTTGTCGCCGTACAGGGTTTCCAGATGCACGCAGGCGCCGGCGTTCATGGCGAAGGCGTGGTGGAATTCCTTGAACAGCTCGGTGTCCATCTCCCCGACCTTGGGCCGGGAGAAATCGACCTTCCAGATCAGATAGGGCCGGTTGGACAGATCCAGGGCGCAGCGCGTCAGGGCCTCGTCCATCGGGATATAGGCGTGACCAAACCGGCGCACGCCCCGATACCCGTCCAGCGCCTGCTTCACCGCCTGGCCGAGCACGATGCCGGTGTCCTCGACGGTGTGGTGCATGTCGATATGCAGGTCGCCCTTGGTCTCGATCTTCAGATCAAAGCCGCCGTGGCGCGCGAAGCTCTCCAGCATGTGGTCGTAGAAACCGATGCCGGTCGAGATGGTCGAGACGCCCGTGCCGTCGAGGTCGATCCAGACCTTGATCCGGGTTTCCTTGGTGTCGCGGGTGATTTCCGCCGTGCGAGTCATCGGATCAGCCCCCTGGCCACGGCCATGTCCTTGAGGCTCACGGCCGGGCGCGGGCCATAGTGGCTGATGACCTCAGCCGCCGCCATCGACCCCAGTTGGCCGCAGACATCGAAGTTCAGACCCCGGGCCAGACCGAACATGAAGCCGGCCGCGTACTGGTCGCCGGCCCCGGTGGTGTCGACCACCTTGTCGACCGGATCGGCGGCGATGCGATGGCTCTGCTCGCCGGCCAGGATCAGCGAGCCCTGCTCGCCGCGGGTGATGGCGCAGACCTGGGTCATGGCGCCCAGCTGTGCAGCGGCGAGGTCGAAGTCGTCGGTCTCGAACAGCGCCTTGACCTCGGCCTCATTGGCGAAGACCAGATCGGCCTGGTCCTTGATGAAGCCCAGCAGCTCGCCCCGGTGGCGTTCGACGACAAAGGCGTCCGACAGGGTGATGGCGATCATCCGCCCGGCCGCGTGGGCCAGACCGGCGGCCTTGGCGAAGGCCCGGCGGGCTTCGCTGGGGTCGAACAGATAGCCTTCCAGATAGACGATGGCCGATTGCTCGATCAGCTCGGTCGGCACGTCGTCGGCGGTCAGCTCGGTCGAGGCGCCCAGATAGGTGCACATGGTCCGCTGGCCGTCGGGGGTGACATTGACCAGGCAGCGGGCCGTGGCCGGGCCGCCGGTCAGGGCCGGGGTCTCGAAATGCACGCCGATAGCCTTCAGGTCGTGGGCGAAGACATCGCCCAGTTCGTCGCTGGCCACCTTGCCCATATAGGCGGCCCGACCGCCCAGGCTGGCGATGCCGGCGATGGTGTTGCCGGCCGATCCGCCGCTGGTTTCCATGCCCGGCGCCATGCGGCTGTAGAGGTCGACGCCCTGCGCCTCGTCGATCAGCTGCATCGAGCCCTTGGTCAGGCCCTCGGCATGAAGGAATCCGTCCTCGGCCGGAGCGATGACATCAACAATGGCGTTGCCGATGGCGGCGACGTCGTAAAGGGCGGTCATGGGCGGACGTTTCTCTTCTATGCAGGCCCGGGCTCGTTACAGGACGGGACCACGGTCGGCAACTTCAGCCTTTCGGCGATGCAGGGATGACGCCGGGCCTGCAAAGCCATAAGTCACCGCCATGAACGTCGCCATCCTCACCCCCGCCCCCGACGAAGAAGTCTATGAGACCCTGTGGCGGGACTGGTTCGCCCGACTGGAGTCCGGCTTGGCCGGATCGGGCATAACCGCCACGCCCCACAGCTGGACCGAGGATCTGCCGCAGGGCTTTGACGCGGTCCTGCCGATGCTGGCCTGGGGCTATCACAAGAAGCACGCCGCCTGGCTGGCCCTGCTGGACCGGCTGGAAGCCTCCGGCCAGCGGACGATCAATCCGGTTCCGGTGCTGCGCTGGAACACCGACAAGGCCTATCTGGCCGAGCTTGGCGCCAAGGGGGCCCCGGTCACTCCGACGATCAGCGTCGAGCAGGTGACGCCGGAGGATATCGAGGCCGCCCGCAGCCGCTTCGACTGCGAGACCATCATCGTCAAACCCCGGATCAGCGCCGGGGCCCACCAGACCCTCAAGCTGTCGCCCGGCCAACCGCTGGTGGGCGGACCGGACGGCCCGGCCCTGATCCAGCCCTTCCTGCCGGCCGTCGGCCGCGAGGGCGAGATCTCCCTGCTCTACTTCGGCGGCGTCTTCAGCCATGCCGTGGCCAAGGTCGCGGCCCGGGGCGACTTCCGCGTCCAGCCGCAATTCGGCAGCAAGGTGACCAAGGTCAAACCCTGGGACGGCGCCCTGGAAGTCGCCGACGCCATTCTCGAGGCTGTCCCGGGCCTGGCCTACGCCCGCATCGATCTGTTGCGCGGCCTCGACGGGACCCTGCAGCTGATGGAGCTGGAAGCCATCGAGCCGGACCTGTTCCTGACCTATGCCCCCAAGGGCGCCGGCCGGTTCGGGGCGGCGGTCAAGGCGGCGCTCAGCGTCTGAAGACCAGGCAGGTGGACGGCGGGCGGCCCTCGCGCCGGCCAAAGTCGACGCCGGTCAGGGTCAGCAGGCCTTCAGCCCCTATGCTGGCGTGGCCCGAGAGCATGGCGTCGCTGGCGACCTGGTTGCCGCCGGTCGCTGTCATTGTCAGGCTTCCGGTCGCGGGGTCGAACCGGTAATCGCCCCAGTAATCCACATAGGTCTCGAACGGCGTCCAGGTGACGTTGAACCGGCCCTCGGAGGTGAACTTCAGTTCCCGCAAGGGCGGCGAGGTGAGCGGACAGTCCGCGCTCCCGACCTCCTTCCAGGTTCCCGAAAGGCTGATGGCGTCGGCGGCGATGACGGTGAAGCTGGCCTTCGCCCGGCCGCCGCCGATGGCTCCGGAGACCTCGACCACGGTTCCGGGTTTGACCGCCTTGCCGACCCGCAGGCCGGCCCCGTCGCTGGCGAATTCGATGGCCGGATCGGAGGCCTTCCAGTCTCGGACGCAGGCGGCGGGGATGAAGGTTTCCGACCCCGGATAGTCACCCGCCTTCCAGACGCCGACCTTCACCTCCGAGCCCTGACGCACCGGCTGGGGACCCACCGTCAGCCAATAGTGCCCCGCCGTGGCCTCCGAACAATCCGGCCTCGCCTTCGCCGAGGGCCGCTCCCCGGGAGCGGGCGCCGCGCAGGCGGTGAGCGCAGCGCTGCCGATGACAGCCAGACTGGCCAGAACACGGATCATGAAGGGTCCCCCTGATGATCCGTCAGAATGTCGCGAGTGGCCACGCCCGGCAATCCTATCCGCCGATGAACAGGTCGCGCGACGGGCACAGCTCGGCGATCGGGCAGGTCTGGCACTTGGGCTTGCGGGCCAGGCAGACATAGCGGCCATGCAGGATCAGCCAGTGATGGGCGCGGGTCAGGTAAGGTTCGGGGACCACGGCCATCAGATCGGCCTCGACCGCGTCCGGGGTCTTGCCGGCCGACAGCTTCAGGCGGTGGGCGACGCGGAAGACATGGGTGTCGACGGCGATGGCCGGTTCGATGCCCAGTTCATTGAGCACCACGCTGGCGGTCTTGCGTCCGACGCCGGGCAGGGCCTGCAGGGCCTCCCGGTTCAGGGGCGTCTCGCCGCCATGCTGCTCAAGGATGATCCGGCTGAGTTCGATGACGTTCCTGGCCTTGTTGCGGAACAGGCCGATGGAATTGATCCACGGGATCAGGCCGTCGACGCCGAGGTCGTAGATGGCCTGCGGCGTATCAGCGACAGCGAACAGCTTTTCGGTCGCCTTGTTGACCTGGACGTCGGTGGCCTGGGCCGACAGGGCGACGGCGACGACCAGGGTGAAGGGGCTGTTGAAGTGCAGCTCGGTGCGCGGGTCGTCCGACAGGGTGGCGAAATGGTCGAAGAGCTCGGCGACGCGGGCGCGTTCCTTCGGCGAGATGCGCTTCTTGCGGACGGGCGTCTTCTTCACAGCCATGCGACGCCCATAGCAACCTTCTCCCTGAGGGAGAAGGAGGGGCCCGCCGCGCAGCGGGGGGAGGATGAGGGTTTACGCGGTGGGACGGCCGGCATGACACCTTCCAGCGGCGTAACCCCTCACCCGGCCCCGCGTTGCGGGGCCGACCTCTCCCTCAGGGAGAGGTGATCAGCCCAGCTTCTCGTCGATCAACGCGATGGTCCTCGGCAGGCCGAAGATCGCCGCGAAACTGCCGAAACGCGGGCCCTGGCTCTGGCCGAGCAGGACTTCATAGAGGGCCTGGAACCAGGCGCGCAGCGGCTCGAACCCGGCGTCGTTGCCGGCCGAATAGACCTCGTTCTGGATCAGTTCGGCGTCGACGCAGTCGGCCGGCAGGGCGGCCAGCCGGGCCCGCAGGTCGAGCATCGCGGCGCGTTCCTGATCGGTCGGGGCGCGGAAGGCCTTGTTGGGTTTGACGAAGTCCTCGTAGTAGTTGATCGCAAACCCGGCCAGCCGGTCGAGCAGCGGATAGTCCTCCGCCGTGGCGCCGGGGATATAGCGGCTGAGGAATCCCCAGAGGATGGCCTTGTCTGAGGCGTCGGCGGCCGAGACCACATTCAGCATCAGGCTGAAGCTGACCGGCGAGCCGCTCTGCGGCGGACGGCCGGTGTGGACGTGCCAGACCGGATTGTTGATCTGCTGGGCCGGCTCCTGACGCTGGTAGGCGTCGAGTTGCTGCAGATATTCGTCCGAGGCCTTGGGGATGACGTCGAAATACAGCTTCTTGGCCGACTTGGGGCTCTGGAACACATAATAGGCCAGGCTCTCGGGCGCGCCGTAGCGCAGCCACTCGTCCATGGTCAGGCCGTTGCCCTTGGTCTTCGAGATTTTCTGACCCTGTTCGTCGAGGAAGAGTTCGTAGTTGAAGCCTTCCGGCGGAATGCCGCCCAACGCCTTGCAGATCTGGTTGGAGGCCTTGACCGAGTCGATCAGGTCCTTGCCGCTCATCTCGTAGTCGATGCCCAGCGCCGTCCAGCGCATCGCCCAGTCGGGCTTCCACTGCATCTTCACATGGCCGCCGGTGACCGGAACCTCGATGCGGCTGCCATCCTCGTCCTCGACGACGATGGTCCCCTTGGCGACATTGCGCTCGAGGGTCGGAACCTGCAGCACCCGGCCGGTGGTCGGGCTGATCGGCAGGAAGGGCGAATAGGTGGCCCGGCGTTCCTCGCCCAGCGTCGGCAGCATCACCTTCTGGATGGCGTCATAGCGCTCCAGCGCGATCAGCAGGGTCTCGTCGAAACGGCCCGACCGGTAGCAGTCGGTCGAGGAGACGAACTCATACTCAAAGCCGAACCCGTCGAGGAAGGCGCAGAGCCGGGCGTTGTTGTGGGCGCCGAAGCTGTCATGGGTGCCAAAGGGGTCGCGGACCACGGTCAGCGGCTTGCCCATGTCCTCTTCCAGCATCGCTTGGTTGGGCAGGTTGGGCGCGACCTTGCGCAGGCCGTCCATATCGTCGCTGAAGCTGATCAGGCGCGTGGGAATGGCGTCGTCGGTCAGGGCGCGGAAGGCGGCGCGGACCATGGTCGTGCGGGCCACTTCCTGGAAGGTGCCCAGATGCGGCAGGCCGGAGGGGCCGTAACCGGTCTCAAGGATCACCGGCCGGGACAGCGCCGGCAGGGCGGCGACCGCCTCGTCCGATTTGCCTGAATTGATCAGGGTGACGGCCAGATCGCGCTCGGCGTCGCTCAGCCGGATGCGAAGGGTGCGCGCCAGAAGGTTGCGGGCCTGTTCAAACGGCCAGGCCTTGGCGTCGCGAGCGAGGTGAGAGTGTCCCTGAAACATGGCTGGGCGATACAGGGCGCAGGGGCGGGCGGTCAATGAAAACGCGGCCGCACTGGCCGATCCGCCGATCTAGAACCCCCCAAACAACGCCTCGGCCTCGGCCCAGGACCGCACGACCTGCGTCGCCCCCGCCTCGGTCAGTCCGGCCTCGGACCGCTCGTCCAGATGGCCGCCGCCGGTAAAGCCCCAGACGGTCATCCCCGCCGCCCTTGCCGACCGCACGCCATTGACGCTGTCCTCGATGGCCAGACAGCGGACCGGATCAACCGACAGGGCGCCGGCAGCGTGCAGGAAGATGTCGGGATGGGGTTTGCCCTGGGCCACCAGATCGGCGGAATAGATGTGGGGATCGAACCGCGGCGCCAGGCCCACCTTGGTCAGCTTGCGGTGCAGGGCCTCGGTGTCGGAACTGCTGGCCACGGCGCGCGGCAGGCGCAGGGCGGTCAGGGCCTCATGGGCGCCCTCCACACAGGTCAGCCGTTCGTCACAGGCGATCCGGCTCAGCCCCCGCACCGTGGGCAGGAAGTCCCCCGGCAGCGGCCGGTCCAGCTTGAGCCGGCATTCGGCGTCCAGCGCCGCCACATAGCTGCGTTCATGCATGCCCATGAACCGGCTGCGGTAGTCATGAGGGTCATAGGTCAGGCCGATGCGGCCCAGAACCTCCATCTCGATGGCGTGGTAGATGACCTCGGAGTCGACGAGGACTCCGTCGGCGTCGAAGATGACGGCGTCAAACATGGCGGAGGTGTAGCGATCCGCGCGCGCCGTGCAAGCCAACAGCGGTTGCGCAATGTTACCGGTGGGCGGCGACGCTTTCCCGGCGCAGGGCCTTCAGGGCCCGGGTCATGTCGCCCTTCATCGCCTCGCGGGTCAGCACGGCGGGGATCGGATAGGGCGAGGTGGCGCGATTGGTATAGGTGACGCGGGTCCCGCCGTTGACCAGACGGGTCAGCCGCCACTCGCCCTCGCAAAGCTTCACATCGCCCCCCGTGCAGCGGAAGGTGATCCTGCGGACCGGCTCATATTCAGAGCGGAAGACCGAGCGGACTTTCGGAACAAACGGCGGATTGACCACCATTTCCCGAACGTCCCAACTGTCGTCCCGGGCCCGCTCCAGCACCCGGCAGCTTTGCACATTGGGAGCCATCTTGCGGGCCAGGCTGCAGTCGCGGATCACCGCCCAGACCACTTCCGGCGGGGCCTCGATATCGATCCGCCCATAGGCGACCCCGGCTGACCCTTCCGGGTCACGGGCGACTTCCGCATAGACGCCGCTGGCCGCGACGGCGATGAGCAGGACAGTGCGCATGCCGCGAAGCTAGCCCCTTTTGGACAGGATGAAAGGGGCTCCGCCTCCCGCAAAAGGGGGCCTGTCAGCCCTCAACAGGCCTGAAGCCGTCGAACCACCAGCCGCTATCGCCCTTGCGGACGTGTCCCGCGGTGGGGGCGGAAAAGTGCGTGCCGATGACCAGAACCGGTTGATCGCCTACGGAATCGAGCACGGCGCGTCGGGTTTCCAGCGCCATTTCCGGGATCACGTCGAACGGCGGCGCCCATTCGGGATGCGCCACCTGACAGGGGTGATGCATCAGGTCCCCGGTGATCAACCCGCGTTCGCCATCCGACTCTATGGACACACTGACGTGACCAGGCGTGTGGCCCGGGGTCGGCAGCAGCCGGATCTCCGCCGACAGCCGATAATCGGGCGCCACCAGATCAACCAGCCCGGCGTCGATCACCGGCTGGATGGAGTCCCCCAGAATGACCTGCTGGTCGGCGTCGCCCTCGGCCGACCAGTGATCGAACTCGGCCTTGCCGATCAGATAGCGGGCCTTTGGAAAGGTCGGGACCCAGGCGCCGTCGACCAGCATGGTGTTCCAGCCGACATGATCGACATGGAGATGGGTGCAGACCACGGCATCGACGCTGTCGCGGCTCCAGCCCGCCGCTTCCAGCTGCGCCAGGAAATTTGTCGCGAGGGGACGGCGGCCGGTCATCTGCCTGGGCCGGTCATTGCCGATGCAGGTGTCGACCACCAGCCGCAGACCCGGCGCCTCGACCAGCAGGGCGTGGATCGACAGCCGCAGGGCGCCCTCTTCGGTCACATAGGGCTTCAGCCAGTCGATCGCGCCCAGCGCCTCCGGCGTCGCACCGCGCAGGAAGGGGCGCTTTTCGCTGTAGGGCACCGGCATCTCGATCTCGAGGATGCGGGTGACCGTCACCGCGCCGATCTTCCAGGACAGCGGCTGGGTCATCCAGCGATCCGGTTGGCCACCAGATCCTCGACCACGGCGGGGTCGGCAAGCGTCGAGGTGTCGCCCAGGTTGGAGATGTCGCCCTCGGCCACCTTGCGCAGGATCCGGCGCATGATCTTGCCTGACCGCGTCTTGGGCAGGCCCGGCGCCCATTGAATGGCGTCCGGCGCGGCGAAGGGCCCGATCTCCCGCCGCACCCACAGCACCAGCGCCTTGCGAAGCGCCTCGCTGGGCGGGGTGTCGGCGTTGAGGGTGACATAGGCGTAGATGCCCTGGCCCTTGATGTCGTGCGGACGCCCGACCACCGCCGCCTCGGCCACATCATGGTGGGCGACCAGGGCGCTCTCGATCTCGGCCGTGCCCAGCCGGTGCCCGGAGACGTTGATCACATCGTCGACCCGGCCGGTGATCCAGTAGTAGCCGTCCTCGTCGCGTCGGCAGCCGTCGCCGGTGAAGTACTTGCCCGGATAGGTGCTGAAATAGGTGTCGAAGAAGCGCTGGTCGTCACCATAGACGGTGCGCATCTGGCCCGGCCAGCTGTCGGTGATACACAGGTTGCCGCTGACCGCGCCCTCCAGCACCGCCCCCTCGGCGTCGACCAGCTGCAGCTTCACGCCGGGCAGCGGCTTGCTGGCCGAACCGGGTTTCAGCGCCGTGGCGCCCGGCAGGGGACTGACCAGACAGGCGCCGGTTTCGGTCTGCCACCAGGTGTCGACGATCGGGCAGCGGCCCTCGCCGACCACCCGGTGATACCAGAGCCAGGCCTCGGGATTGATCGGCTCGCCAACGCTGCCCAGCAGCCGCAGGGACTTGCGGGAAGTGTTCTGGACCGGGGCCTCGCCCTCGCGCATCAGCGCCCGGAGTGCGGTCGGGGCGGTGTAGAAGATCTCCACCTGATGCTTGTCGATCACCTCCCAGAACCGCGACGCCGTCGGGTAGTTGGGCACCCCCTCGAAGATCAGGCTGGTGGCCGCATTGGAGAGCGGGCCGTAGACGATATAGCTGTGGCCGGTGACCCAGCCGACATCGGCGGTGCACCAGAAGATCTCGCCCGGCCGGTAGTCGAAGACCAGTTCATGGGTCCAGCTGGCCCAGGTCAGGTAGCCGCCGGTGGTGTGCAGTACGCCCTTGGGCTTCCCCGTCGAGCCGGAGGTGTAGAGGATGAACAGCGGGTCCTCGGCGTTCATCGGCTCGGGCGCACAGTCGGGCGAGGCGGCGTCGCGGAGCGGTTCATAGGCGACATCGCGCCCGTCGTGCTTCAGCCACTTCGCCCCGGTGCGACGGACCACCAGAACCCTTTCGACGTCCGGGCAGCGGGTCAGGGCCAGATCGACATTCATCTTCAGCGGTATCGTCTTGCCGCCGCGAACGCCCTCGTCGGCGGTGATGACAAAGCGGCTGTCGCAGTCCTGGATGCGTCCGGCGATGCTGTCGGGTGAAAAGCCGCCGAAGATCACCGAATGCACGGCCCCGATCCGGGCGCAGGCCAGCATGGCGTAGGCCGCCTCGGCGATCATCGGCATATAGATGGTGACCCGGTCGCCCTTCTTTACCCCAAGGTCCTTGAGAACATTGGCCATCCGGCAGACCTCTTCATGGGCCTGGCCATAGGTGATAGTCTTGCTGTCGGCGGGATCGTCGCCTTCCCAGATGAAGGCGGTCTGGTTCGCCCGGTGCGGCAGATGCCGGTCCAGGCAGTTGGCCGAGACGTTCAGCACCCCGTCCTCGAACCAGCGGATATGGAAGTCCTCCTTGTTGAAAGAGACGTCCTTGATCTTCGTCGGCGGCTTGATCCAGTCGAGGCGGCCGGCGACCTCCCGCCAGAAGCTCTCGGGATCGGCCTCGACCCGCTTCCAGGCGGCGTCATAGCCGGCGGCGTCCATATGCGCCCGCTCCACCCACGCGGCGGGAACCGGAAACAGCTGATCATCACTCACAGGCGCTCTCCCAAGGCTCAGCCCCTGAAGGGCCTTTGGTCTTTGGCTCTGGAGTATGCGGACAGGCCCGGTCGGCGCAAGGCTTGGCCGGCCCTGACGCCGGGAGAAGGTGAACACTTCTTCACAAAGGTGACGCCTCCGTCATTTTTGCTTGACGTCGCGCCGCTGAAGTGGACAGTGTTCACATTGCAGAGGCCCGCAAAGGGTCCACACCCTTTTGGCCGGAGGACTTCACAGCGATGACCGACAAGAACATCACCAAAGACGCCATGTACGATGCGGTGCGTCCCGACGACTTCGAGTCGATGCTCGAACTCGACCGCTACAACAACCGCTCGACCGCTTTCGACAAGATCATCAGCGCCACCCACGACCACTTCTGGGATCCGCTGGACAAGGCCTACATCGACTTCGACGAGCCCTTCGACATGGAGAACGAGCCGCTCGTTCCCGAGGACTTCGTTGTCGCCCTGCAGACCGACTACGTCTCCAACCACCTGTCGGACCCCAAGGAGCGCACCCGCTTCATCAATGAGTCCACCCTGCGGATCTTCTCCTCGATCCTGCATGGCGAACAGGGCGCGCTGAACCTCTCGGCCAGCCTCTGCCACGTGCTGAAGGACCAGGGCGCGCAGGAATACGCCGCCAACCAGACCCGCGAAGAAGCGCGTCACGTCACCGCCTTCGCCAAATACATCAAGGCCCGCTGGGGCCGTCCGGTCGAATGCGGCCCGACCCTGAAGTCTCTGCTGGTCGAGATCATCGACGCGCCGGAGGTCTACAAGAAGATCATCGGCATGCAGATGCTGGTCGAGGGCCTGGCCATGGGCGCCTTCGCCTCGCTGTTCAACGCGATCAACGACCCGGTCGGCAAGAAGCTGCTTCAGCTGGTGATGACCGACGAGGCCTTCCACCACAAGTTCGGTAAGATCTGGGCCGACCGCACCGTGCCCAAGCTCTCCGCCGAAGAGCACGCCATCATCGAGGACTGGGCCGCCCACTGCTTCCAGGCCGTCCTGTTCAACCTGGTTGGCCCCAACCAGCAGCGCGACCTCTATGAGTCCTTCGGTCTCGACCCCGACAAGGTGGTCGCCGAGTTCGCCGCCATCATGACCGACGACATCCGTCGCGAGAACATGAAGGAGCAGACCAACATCTTCCGCGTGCTGGTCAAGACGCTGCTCAACGCCGGCATCATTACCGAGCGCACCAAGGCCTTCTACGGCATGTATGTCGACCTGGAAGAGCTGAAGAGCGAAGGCGACCGGATGGTCGGCGACGACATCGCCGAGGAGGGCATCCGTTACCTCCAGACGATCAACTTCAAGGAAGGCGCCAAGGCCATCAGCATCGCTGCTGAATAACCCTTCGCCGACAAACACCGATGTGAAACGCCCCGCCCTCACCGGCGGGGCGTTTTGCATTCCGGCCATCAGCCGCTAAAAACGGCGGGATGAAGATTGCTATCGCCCTGTCAGGGGCCCTGGTCCTGGCCGCCCTGCCGGCCGTCGCCGCCGCGCCCCAGCCCGCCCGGGCCATCTCCACCAGCTTCTATTCCGGAACCTGGTACGAAATCGCCCGCACGCCCAACAGCAACCAGAAGAACTGCGAGGCGCCGACCAGCCAGTTCGTTTCCGGCGGCGAGGGCCGCTACCAGATGATCCAGACCTGCCGGAAGGGATCGCCCGCCGGCGCCAAAAAGGTCTGGAAGGCCGACGGCGCCATCGTCCCGGGCAGCGGCAACGCCAAGTTCAAGGTCAAATTCTTCGGGGTGGTGAACCAGGAATACTGGATCCTAGACGTCTCCGGCGATCAGGGCTGGGCGATCATGGCCACCCCCGGCGGCAACTATGTCTGGCTGATGTCCCGCAAGGCGGTGATGACCCCGGCCGCCCGCGCCGCCGCCCTCGGCCGTATCAAGGCCCTCGGCTACAACACCGCCAGCCTGGAAACGCCGAAGCAGCCGCCGGCGTAACACCGGCCTTTGGCCGCTTGACCCCGAACGAAACCGGAACATAGACTGGGCCATGGAGGCGATCCTCACCCTTGTCAGCGTCAGCCGGCCCGAGACCACGCTTGCGGTCACCCGCGGGGCCGCGAGGCTGCTGGTGTCCATGGGCTACGCGCCCCTGGCCGAGGTCGGCCTGCCCAATGGCCGGCGCGCCGATCTGATGGCGCTTGGGCCCAGGGGCGAGGTGATCATCGTCGAGGTCAAATCCAGCGCCGAGGACTATCTGGTCGACCGCAAATGGGGTGAGTACCTGCCCTGGTGCGACCGCTACTTCTTCGCCGTCTCGCCTGAGTTTCCCAGGCAGCTCCTGCCGGAAGAGCCGGGCCTGATCATTGCCGACGGCTTTGGCGGGGCGGTGATCCGCGAGTCCGCGACAACGCCGCTGGCCCCGGCCCGGCGCAAGGCCCTCACCCTGGCCTTCGCCCGGCTGGCCGCCATGCGCGGTCTGTCAGCCTGAAGCCGCTCGCCTGCCCTCCCCTTTCGGGGAGGGAGGGGTCTATTTCGGGGCCCGTTTGGCCAGGATCCGCTGCAGGGTCCGGCGGTGCATGGAGAGGCGGCGCGCCGTCTCCGAGACATTGTGGCCGCAAAGTTCGTAGACCCGCTGGATATGCTCCCAGCGCACACGATCGGCGCTCATCGGCTTTTCCGGGGGGCTGGGCGACTCGCCGGCCTGGGCCAGCAGGGCCCTGACCACGTCATCGGCGTCCGCCGGCTTGGCCAGATAGTCGATCGCCCCGGCCTTCACGGCGGCGACCGCCGTGGCGATGTTGCCATAGCCGGTCAGCATGACCACCCGCGCCTCGGGGCGAGCGCTGCGAACCGCCTCAACCGCCGTCAGGCCCGACCCATCCAGCAACTTCAGATCCACCACGGCGAAGGCCGGAGGCCGGGCCTGGATCATGGAAATCCCCTCGGCGACACTGCCGGCCAGGCTGACGTCAAAGCCCCGTTGCTCAAGAGCCCGTCCGAGACGCGTGCGCAGTGGCGCATCATCATCCAGCACAAGAAGACTTCGATCTTCCAGGGCTGCAATCGTCTCATTGACGTCCGTCATAAGCATTCGCCTCCTGTCGGTTCCAACCCGGGTGTGAGGGCCCTGTCGGCCCGCCGCCATGGTCTCTACGGCAACTGTTCCAGCCCGGCGCAAGCGTCGCGTGCATCACGCCGACAGGATCCAACCCCTTTTGCCCGTTCTGATATAGTCCGATGCGGCCTGTCAGGCGAGTGCCGTTCGCCCGACAGCCCTCATCGGCCCGGAGCAAACGATCAGGATGCGGACTGAAAGGCCTCCAGCGCTTCACGGCGCCACCGGATGGTGACCACGGCGCCGGCGGCGCGACCGTTCTTGAAGGTGACCTGCGCGCCGGTGCGTTCCATCAGGGTCTTGGCGATGAAGAAGCCGAGCCCCATGCCGATATGGCCGCTGCGGGAGTTTTCGGCGCCGGGACGGCTGGTCACATAGGGCTCGCCCAGTTTGGCGAGGATTTCCGGCGCAAATCCTGGCCCGTCGTCGCGCACCTCGACCGTGATGTAGCGTTCGTCATAGCGGGCGGTGATCAACACTTCGGAGCGGGCGAAGTCGACGGCGTTCTCGACAAACGAGGTCAGGGCGTGAAGCACTTCCGGCAAACGCCTGAGCTCGGGCGGGTCTTCGGGCCCAGCCCCGCTGACCACCGCCTCGACCCGCACCGCCGGTTCCCTGGCGTGGGGCGCCACCGCCTCGGCGACCAGTTGATTGAGGCTCATCTGACCGTGAACGTCGTCGGTCGCATCCGGGTCGGCCGTCAGCCGGCGCAGGATTTCGCGGCATCGCTCGGCCTGGCTGACCAGCAGATCAGCATCTTCCCGGGCCGGGCCGTCGTCCGCTTCCCGGGCCATTTCCTTGGCGACGATCGAGATGGTCGCCAGCGGCGTGCCCAGTTCGTGCGCCGCCGCCGCCGCCAGGGCGCCAAGCGCCGACAGTCTCTGCTCCCGGGCAAGCACGGCGTTGGTCGTATCCAGCGCCAGTTCCATCCGCGCCGCTTCGCTGGCCGCCTGCCAGGCATAGCCGGCGCAGAAGGCAATCCCCAGGATCCTGGACACCACATTGCCGATCCGGTTGACCAGCGGCAGCGGGAGAGCCTGCGCCTCAGGCGCCGGCAGGGGGAGGAAATAGACCGACAGAGCGATGATGCAGACGATGGCCAGCAGGGCCATGGCGATCACATGGCGAAGCGGCAGGGTGGCCGCGGCCAGCACCACCGGCGCGATGATCAGCAGGGAGAAGGGGTTGTTTGCCCCGCCGGTCAGGTAAAGCATGGCCGAAAGCTGGAGGATATCGAACGCCAGCTGGCTGGTGGCCTCCCCGTCTGTCACCTGACGCTGGTGGCCGGAGGCGGCGATGGAAACCAGCACATTCACAAAGGCCAGCAGCGCGATCAGGGTCAGGCAGGGCACCAGCGGCAGGGGCAGGCCAAGGCCGAACGCCACGATCAGGACGGTGGCCAGTTGTCCGGCGACCGCCAGCCAGCGCACATAGACCAGGGTCCGGATCCGCAGCCGGGCCCGGCGTGCGCCGCTGAGCTTCCACAGCGGGAGTCCGGCTTGCGCATCGGCGGCTCCCGGCCTATCGGAATTGCGCCGGCCCGCGTGGGGCCGCGACATCTGGGATGACGGATTGCTCATCCCCCCGACCATCGCCCGGAACACCTTCCGGCGCCAGTCTGCCCGGAGACGCATCCTTCAATGACCCGCAACCGCATGATCCTCTGGGCGGCTGTCGCCGTCGGTCTGCTGCTGACATTGGGCGTAGCCCTCAACCTTGGCGGCGGCCGGACGGGCTCCAGCCAGCCTTCCTCGGTCGGGGGCCCCTTCAGCCTGGTCGACCAGACCGGCCGGCCGGTCACCGAAGCGGCGCTGAAAGGCCGCTGGAGCATGGTCTTCTTTGGCTACACCTATTGCCCCGACATCTGCCCGGGGACCCTGCAGTCCCTGATCCGGGTCAAGGATCAGCTGGGGACCAACGGCAAGGACGTGCAGATTGTCTTTATCTCCGTCGACCCGGCGCGGGACCGTCCCCAGGCCATCTCCGACTGGCTGGAAGCCAACGGCGCGCCGGAAGGCACGCTGGGTCTGACCGGCACCCCCGATCAGGTCGACAAGGCCGTCGCCGCCTACAAGGCCGTGGCCCGCAAGGTCGGCGAGGGCGCCGACTACACCATGGACCATTCCACCGTCGTCTATCTGATGGACCCCAAGGGCCAGTTCGCCCGGCCCCTGCCCTATCGCCTGCCCGACGAGATCGTCACCCAGGTCACGGCCGCCAAGCGGGGCGACTGACGCCCTTACGCGCCCGGACCGGATTTCCGTGGACAGTCGGATGGTCCTGCAAGAAGGGCGCCGCTTTTAAGCGCCCTGTTAACCACCCCGGGCCGAGAGTGCGATTTCGTTGTTTTCGCACCCTTGGGAGGGGTTGGTTTGTCGCTCGGTCCGAGACTGGAGCTTAGGCAGGGACAGGGGCTGGTCATCACGCCCCAGCTGCAGCAGGCGATCAAGCTGCTGCAGCTGTCCAATATCGAGCTCGAGGCTTTCGTCGAGGCCGAGCTTGAGCGCAATCCCCTGCTGCAACGCGACGCCGCCGAGCCCGAACGCGAGGAAGAGGCCCCGCGCGTTGATCGCAGCGAGGCCGCCTCCGATGAAATGCCCGACGGCGCCGCCGCCGCCGACATGGACTCCGCCCATGAGGACTCCAGCCCCGGCGAGCGCGACAGCGGCGAGTCGGCCCAGGACGCCGGCGGGGCGATCGACTGGTCCCGCGCCGGCAAGGGCGGCGGTTTCGAGAGCGAAGACGACTTCGAAGGCCGGCTGAGCCGCGAAAAGACCCTCAGTGAACATCTGCATGACCAGCTGGCCGTCGCCGGTCTCGGCGAGGCCGAGCGCGGCGTCGCCGCCGTCCTCATCGATGCCGTGGACGAAGGCGGCTATCTGCGCGCCGACCTCGAGGAAATCGGCGAGCGTCTGGGCTGCGGTCTGGCTTTCGTCGAGGGTGTTCTGACCGTGCTGCACGGCTTTGAGCCCACCGGCGTCATGGCCCGCGACGTCCGCGAGTGCCTGGCGCTGCAGCTTCGCGAACGCGACCGCCTGGATCCGGCCATGGACGCCCTGCTGTCCAATCTGGACCTGCTGGCCCGCCGCGACATGACCGCCCTGCGCAAGGCCTGCGGCGTCGACGACGAAGACCTGCGCGACATGATCTCCGAACTGAAGGCCCTGACGCCCCGTCCGGGCGCGGCCTTCGGCGGCGAGCCCTCCCACGCCGTCTCGCCCGACGTCTACGTCCGGGAAGGCCCCGGCGGCCTTTGGCATGTCGAACTGAACAGCGACACCCTGCCCCGGGTGCTGGTCGACCAGCGCTATCACGCCCGGGTCTCCGGCGGCGCCCGGACCGACGCCGACAAGGCCTTCCTGTCCGACTGCATGGCCAGCGCCAGCTGGCTGGTCCGCAGCCTCGACCAGCGGGCCCGCACCATTCTCAAGGTCTCCAGCGAGATTGTCCGTCAGCAGGACGGTTTCCTGGCCTTCGGCGTGCAGCATCTGCGGCCGCTGAACCTGAAGACCGTGGCCGACGCCATCGGCATGCACGAATCCACGGTCAGCCGGGTCACCTCGAACAAATACATCGCCACCCCCCGCGGTCTCTTCGAGCTGAAGTTCTTCTTCACCTCCTCGATCGCCAGCAGCGAGGGCGGCGAGGCTCATTCGGCGGAAAGCGTGCGCCACCGCATCCGGCAGCTGATCGAGGCCGAACGCACCGACACCGAGGTTCACTCCGACGACACCATCGTCGACATCCTCAAGGAAGCGGGCGTCGATATCGCCCGCCGGACCGTCGCCAAATACCGCGAGGCGATGCGGATTCCCTCGTCCGTGGAGCGCCGGCGCCGCCTTCGGGCCATGGTCTGAAGCCTCAGCCGTCTGACGCGTTTTCCGCATCGACAAGTCTGGGTTGGCCCAGGCTTTTGGTCTGTTTGGTTGACCGACTTTAAGGCTTCTCACAAACCGGAGAGGTCGGCGTCGATTTCTTGACACCAATCGCCGACGGGCGCGTTCTAGCGGCATGCAGATACAAGTCGCTGGAAAACAAGTCGACGTCGGCGCCGCCCTCCGGGACCGCATTACCGACGATCTCACCGCAGGCATTGGCAAATACTTCGAACGTGGCGGCGAAGCCGACGTCACGGTCAGTCGTCAGGGCCATCTCTTCCGGGTGGATTGCATGGTCAATCTCCACTCGGGCCAAAGGCTGCAGAGCCACGGCACCGGCGGCGACGCCCACGCGGCCTTCAGCGACGCCCTGGTCAAGATGGAAACCCGCGTCCGCCGCTACAAGCGGCGGCTCAAGGACCACAGTCCGGCCGCGGCGGCCAAACAGGCCCAGACGGCCGTCTACACCACCCTGCGCTCGCCCGATCTCGGCGATGACGGCGAAGAGTGGCTGGAAGACAGCGGCAATGACGGCGCCCACAGCGGCATGGTCATTGCGGAAAATGACACTCAGGTGAAGATTCTGACTGTTTCGGGGGCAGTTATGGAACTCGACTTGACGGAATCCCAAACAATCGTGTTTAGGAACGCCGCACACGGCGGCTTGTCTGTCGTCTATCGTCGGGCCGACGGCAATATCGGCTGGATTGATCCGGAGCGCACAAGCGCTTCAAACGGTTCGGGTGTCGGGGGATAGGAACTCCGGGCCCGCAACCACGCCGCCCCCGTTTCCTGTTCCCCAGCAAGTTCGAGTCTCATGAACATCGGTGATTTGCTTGACCCCCGCGCTGTCGTCCCCCGGGCCAGTGGCGGTACGAAGCGTCAGATCCTGTCCGTGATCGCGGACGTGGCCAGCAGGCACTACAGTGTTGATCAGGCCCAGGTGCTCGAGGCCCTGCTGGAGCGTGAAGCGGCGGGGTCGACCGGCGTCGGCCACGGCGTCGCCGTTCCCCATGCCCGGATCGAGGGGCTGGATCAGATTCGCGGCGTCTTCGTCCGCCTCGAGACCCCGATCGTCTATGAGGCCCTCGACGGCCAGCCTGTCGATCTGCTGTTCGCCCTGCTGGCGCCGCCGGCCTCGGGCTCCGATCATCTGCGGGCTCTGGCCCGGGTGTCCCGCCTGATGCGCCAGCCCGAGCTGCGCGCCCAACTGCGTCAGGCCCGCACCGCCGAAACCCTGATGGCGCTCCTCCAGCGCGAAGCCCAGCCGTCGGCCGCCTGACTCTGTTCAGGGCGCGACCTGCGCCAGGAATGGCCAGATCCGGTCGTACAGCCCGTCCCCCACCAGATTGTGGTTCGAGCCTTCCATCCGCTCGAACCGCTTGGGCGCCTTGACCAGCTGGTAGAGAGTCTGGCCCTGGGTGAACGGAATGACGTTGTCCTGATCGCCGTGGACGATCAGCACCGGACACCGCACCTTGCCGATCCAGGCGGCCGACTCGTAGCGATCAAGCATCAGCCAACGGACCGGCGCCCAGGACATCTGGGTTCGGGCCACATCGACGGCGCTGGTGTAGGGCGCCTCAAGGATCAGGGCCCGGGCCGGATGCTCGGCGGCCAGCTTTACCGCCAGCCCCGTCCCGAGACTGTAGCCTTCAATGACGATCCGCTGCGGCGGGTAGCGGGCGGCCAGCCATTGCCAGGCGGCCTCGGCGTCCATGCGCAGGCCCTTTTCCGTCGGCGTTCCGGTTGAGCCGCTGTATCCGCGATAGCCAACCGCGAAGAAGCCGGCGCCCTCGTCGGCGATCTCGCGCCAACGCGCCGACTGCACCGACAGACCAAGCCCATTGCCGTTGAAATAGAGCAGCATGGGCTTGTCCCGGTCCGCCGGCGGCAGATACCAGGCGACCAGAGTCTCGTTATCCGGCGTCTTCAGCGTCACCTGCCGGATCGCCGGCCCGGCGGGATCGATCGCCTGGGCGGCGACGCCGGGATAGTAGAGATAGCGCCGCTGGTTGAAGAACACATAGGCGACGGCGGAACCGTAGAAAACCGCGCCGACCAGAACCGACAGCAGGGCGAGGCGGACAATGCGGGTCATCATCCTGCGGCCCCGGCCCTCCATCAGAGCCCCTTGACGATCCCTTCGACCATCTTCTTGGCGTCGCCGAACAGCATCATGGTGTTGTCGCGGAAGAACAGCTCGTTCTCGACGCCGGCGTAGCCCGAGGACATGCCGCGTTTGACGAACAGCACGGTGCGGGCCTTTTCGACATCAAGGATCGGCATGCCGTAGATGGCGCTGGTCGGATCGGTCTTGGCGGCCGGGTTGGTGACGTCATTGGCCCCGATGACGAAGGCCACATCAGCGGTGGAGAATTCCGAGTTGATATCTTCCAGCTCGAAGACCTCGTCGTAGGGCACATTTGCCTCGGCCAGCAACACGTTCATGTGGCCGGGCATGCGGCCGGCGACGGGGTGGATGGCGTATTTCACCTCGACCCCCTCTTCCTTCAGCTTGTCGGCCATTTCCCGCAGGATGTGCTGGGCCTGGGAGACGGCCATGCCGTAGCCCGGGACGATGATCACCTTGCTGGCGTTCTTCATGATGAAGGCCGCGTCGTCGGCACTGCCGGTCTTCACCGGGCGGGTCTCGACATGGCCGCCCGCGCCCGCCGCCGCATCCTCGGCCCCGAAGCCGCCTAGGATGACAGAGATGAAGCTGCGGTTCATCGCCTTGCACATGATGTAGCTGAGGATCGCCCCCGAGCTGCCGACCAGGGCGCCGGTGATGATCAGGGTGACGTTTTCAAGGGTAAAGCCCAGCGCCGCCGCCGCCCAGCCCGAATAGCTGTTCAGCATCGAGACGACGACCGGCATGTCGGCCCCGCCGATCGGGATGATCAGGGTGATGCCGACCAGCAGGCTGAGGGCGAAGATCGCCCAGAAGGCCCATTTGGCCTGACCGCCGCTCATCACCAGCACCACCACCAGGGCGACGATGCCCAAGGCGATGGCCAGGTTCAGCAGGTGACGGGCGGGCAGCAGGATCGGCGCGCCGCTCATATTGCCGTTCAGCTTGGCGAAGGCGATGACCGATCCGGTGAAGGTAATGGCCCCGATGGCCAGACCCAGGGACAGTTCGATCAGCGACTGCAGATGGATATGGCCGCTCGCATCGGCGATGCCGTAGGCGCCGGGCGTATAGATCGCCGCGACCGCCACCAGACAGGCGGCCATCCCGACCAGGCTGTGGAAGGCGGCGACCAGCTGCGGCATGGAGGTCATGGCCACCCGGCGGGCGATGATCGCCCCGGCCCCGCCGCCGACGACAACCCCGGCCAGGATCAGGCCGATGGTCACCGCGTCCAGCGAACCGCCCAGCAGCACCAGGGTGGTGACCACGGCGATGGCCATGCCGATCATGCCGTTGCGGTTGCCCGCCTGGCTGGTCGCCGGACTGCTCAGTCCGCGCAGGGCCAGAATGAACAGCACCCCCGAGACGATATAGGCGATGGCGGCGATATTGGCGGTCATGCGGGTGTTCCCGTCTCGGCGGTGGAGGTCTTGGGTGAATTGAGGAGGCCGGCAAAGCTGATCGCGACGGCCCAGAGGACGCCGCCGCCGACCAGCAGCAGGATCGCGGCCTTGAACCAAAGGGGCGCGGTCGGGAAGTCGCGGCTGGCGATCCAGAACCCGGCGGTAACGACAAGCAGAACAGCGCCATCCAGCCACAGAAGCCATCGGGCCCAGACCTCGCGCGGCGCTGCGGCGCCGCCAAGGAGCGACAGGGCGAGCCAGAGTTGGAAAGGCGCCACGTCCTCGATCCCGAAGCGGACCGTCAGGGCGCTGGCCCCGAATCCGATGATCAGCAGGGCGATCAGAAGGGGCAACCGCAGCGTCCCGTTCAGGGCTCTGTGCAGACCGCCCGCCTTGGCGAACATCAAAATCACCAGAAGGCCGCAGCCAAAGGCTCCGCCAATGAACAGAACGCCCATCCAGGGAGATCCGCTCACGCCTCCCCTCCCCGCCGATCAACCCCGTCCCAGGGCGTCCGCGCCCGGACAGCGGCGATGATCTGGACCACCACCGCGGCCAGCAGCAGGGCCACGGCCATGGCCGCCTGGATCAGGCCGCTCAGGCCAAGGTTCTGATGGATCAGCAGCGACAGCTGCATCAGGCCAAGCGCGGTCAGCAACAGTCCGGCGCTGTTCAGCCAGCGCCGGCGGCGCAGCACAACCCAGATATAGGCCGCGATCCCGGCGAGACCGCCGAGGCCGCAGACATAGCCGAGAAGCTGAACCGCCAGTTGCGAGCTCACCCCGCCTTGTCCTTCTTCTTGTACATGGCCAGCATCCGCTGGGTGACCAGGAAGCCGCCGAAGATGTTGACCGCCGCCAGACCCGCGGCGACGGCGCCGGCGCCCTTGGAGATCCACACCGAGCCGGTCACCGCCTCGCCCGCCCCGCCATGGGCGGCGGCGGCGACAAGGGCGCCGACGATGATCACCGAGGAAATGGCGTTGGTCACGGCCATCAGCGGCGTATGCAGCGCCGGGGTGACGCTCCAGACCACATAATAGCCGACGAAAATGGCCAGGACGAAGATCGCCAGGCGGAAGATGGTCGGATCGACGTCCATCGATGGCTCCTCAGAAAGCGGGTTCGGGGTCAGCCGACCAGTTGCGGGTGAACGACGGCGCCGCCCCTGGTGACCAGGGCGGCTTTCAGAATCTCGTCCTCAAAGTCGGGGTTCAGGGCCCCTTCCTTGTCCAGCAACAGACCGGCGAAGGCCATCAGGTTGCGGGAATAGAGGGCCGAGGCGTCGGTGGCGATGCGGCCGGGCAGGTTGGGAATGCCGAGGATCTTGACGCCATTGGCGCTGATCGCGGTCTCGCCCAGCTTGACGCCCTCGACATTGCCGCCCTGTTCGACGGCGAGGTCGACGATGACGCTGCCGGCGCGCATCGAGGCGACCTGGGCGGCGGTGACCAGACGCGGGGCCGGACGCCCCGGGATCAGGGCCGTGGTGATGACAATGTCCTGCTTGGCGATGTGTCCGCTGACCAGTTCGGCCTGCTTGGCCTGGTATTCGGCGCTCATCTCCTTGGCGTAGCCGCCGGCGGTCTGGGCGTTCTTGAACTCCTCGTCCTCGACGGCGAGGAACTTGGCGCCGAGACTTTCGACCTGTTCCTTGGTCGCCGGCCGGACATCGGTGGCGGTGACGACGGCGCCCAGTCGGCGGGCCGTGGCGATGGCCTGAAGACCGGCGACCCCGACCCCCATGATGAACACCTTGGCCGCGGCGACGGTGCCGGCGGCGGTCATCATCATCGGCAGGGCCTTGCCGAAGGCTTCGGCGCCCTCGATCACGGCGCGATAGCCGGCGAGGTTGGCCTGGGAGGACAGCACGTCCATGACCTGGGCGCGAGTGATGCGCGGCACGAACTCCATGGCGAAGGCGGAAACCCCGGCCTTGGCCAGCGCCTCCAGCGTGGTCTTGTCCTGATAGGGATTGAGGGTGGCGGCCAGCATGGCGCCGCTCTTCAGCCCGGCGATCTCCTCGGCCTCGGGCGCGCGGACCTTGAACAGCAGGTCAGCCTTGGCCAGGGTCGCCTTGAGGGTTTTTTCCACCGTGGCTCCGGCGGCCTGATAGTCGGCGTCGAGACAGGCCGAGGCCTCGCCGGCGCCGGCTTCGACGACCACTGACCAGCCCGCGGCGATCAGTTTCTTGACCGTCTCCGGCGTGGCGGCCACGCGGGTCTCGCCCGCACGGCGTTCCTTGGTCACCGCAATCACGGCCATGCCGGTCTTCTCCCCCGAACGTCTGACGGCAGATCCGCCTTGCGCTCTGTTTAGGGGAGAATCTTGCCCCTTGTCGAGCCCACCCATGGTGCGCCGCGAAAAGTTATGCCGCAACGCAACGTAAAGCGTCGATTCCGGACATGACAACGCCGGCGGCCCAGAGGGCGCGCCGGCGCATCAATCGTCAGCAGACGAGGTCGATCGAGGGCCTAGTGGCCGCCGTCCTTCTTGTCGCGCAGCAGGAAGATGCCGACCACCAGCAGGCCGATCGCCGGGATCGCCCCGCCGATAAAGCCGGCCGGGGTGCAGAACCACAGGACCAGGGCCAGAAGGCTGACGGCGATCGCCAGCGAGCCCCACTTGGTCAGCGCCATCACGCCGTTGTAGGTCGCGACCTGCTCGTGGATGTCCATTTCGCCGCGGTGGTAGTCTTCGGAAGCCATGTTCTGTCCCGGGGGTGCTTGATCTGTTGAGGGCGGGGATACAACGCCGCGCGTCCCGGCTCAAGGCGCCTTTGCTGCGACCCTTCAGACCGCCAGCGCCGCCAGACGCCCGGTCAGCCAGTCGAGGACCAGCCGCCCGGCCCGGCTCGCCCGCAGGCGATGACGGTCATCGACAATCAGGCCATCGGCGATCAGCGCCTCAAGACCCGGCGTGGACGGGGTCAGGCCCAGCGGCGAAAGCTCGCTGAACGCCACCCCTTCATCGATGCGCAGGCCCATCAGAAGCCGCTCCTCTGCGGCGTCCACCGCGCCGAGGCGATCCCGCTCGACAAAGCCGACACCCGTGTTCGAGACGGCGGCGATATAGTCCCCGATCCCCCTCGCCGCGACCGTGGCGGTCCGGGCGCCATCCAGCGTCAGCCGGCCGTGGGCGCCGGGTCCCGCGCCGACATAGTCATGGCCGCGCCAGTAGACGAGATTGTGCCGCGAGCGGGCCTCGGCGCCGCGCGCATGGTTGGATACCTCATAGGCGTCAAAGCCCGCCGCCTCGAGAACGCTCTGGGTGGTCTCGTACAGCACAGCCCCCAGCGCCTCGTCCACCGGTCGGAAAGCGCCCCGCCGGATAGCACGGTCAAAGGCGGTCCCGGCCTCGATGGTCAGTTGATAGGGCGAGACATGCTCCGCCCCCCAGGCGATGGCCTGGTCCAGCTCCGCCGCCCAGCCCTCCGGGGTCTGGCCCGGCCGGGCGTAGATCAGATCAATCGACAGGCGCGGAAACAGCCGCGCGGCCGTCTCCGCCGCCCGCCGGGCCTGGCCGGCGTCATGGTTGCGGCCGAGGAACGCCAGGGAGGCGTCGTCCAGCGCCTGGACCCCCAGCGACAGCCGGCTGACCCCGACCCCCGCGAACCCGGCGAAGCGGTCGGTCTCGCCATCGGTCGGATTGGCCTCGAGGCTGATTTCCAGATCGGCGGCGGCATCCCACAGGCGGCGGGCGGCGGCGATCATCGCCCCGGCCGCCTGGGGGTCCATCAGCGACGGCGTGCCGCCACCAAAGAAGATCGAGGTCAGCCGCCGGGGCCCGGTCAGGGCCCGCTGGGCCTCCAGGTCGGCGATGATGGCGGCGGCCAGCGCCGCCTGCTCGTCGGTGCGCCCGCGATCGCGCACGACGTTGAAGTCGCAGTAGGGACAGATCCGCGCGCAGTAAGGCCAGTGGATATAGACCCCCAGAGGCGCCGCCTCCGCCGGCCCTGCAGGGGTCAAAACAGCGCGGCCTTGAGCTTTTCGAAGGCGCGGGTCCGGTGGCTGATGGCTTCCTTGGCGACGGGGTCCATCTCGCCGAAGGTCAGATCGCCGCCTTCCGGCACAAAGATCGGGTCATAGCCAAAGCCAAGCGTTCCGCGACCCGGAAACACCAGCGCGCCGTCCACACGGCCCTCGACGACCACCGACGGACCATCCGGCCAGGCCACGGCCAGGGCGCAGGTGAACCAGGCGTGGCGATCGTCCGCCCCGATCTCGTCCAGCCGGGTCGCCACCTTGTCCATGGCGATGGCGAAGTCCTTGGTCGGTCCCGCCCAGCGGGCCGAGAAGATGCCCGGCGCGCCCTCCAGGGCGGTCACCGACAGGCCGCTGTCGTCAGCCAGCGCAATGCGTCCGGAGACCTCGGCCGCATGACGGGCCTTCAGCAGGGCGTTGCCGACAAAGGTGGTTTCGGTCTCGTCGGGCTCTGGAATATTCAGCTCGCCGGCGGTCAGCACCGTGAAGCGACCCTCAAGCAGGGCCGCCAGCTCGCGGGCCTTGCCAGGATTGTGGGTGGCGGCGACCAGGGTCTCGCCGGGAGGAAGAAGCAGGGGCATGGCCGCTTATCCCGCCGCCGCCGGGGGTCGCGCAAGGCCCGTGTCAGGCCCGGGGCCCGGCGCTTGCAGAAATTTTCGCTGGCGACCTTCCCGCTGAACAGCGTTAAGATACCTCTGTTTCCACTGAGCTTTGGAGGAGGGCCCATTGGCTATCAGTCTGGATATCAACGGCAAGGCCGTATCGGTTGAAGCGGGCGAGGATACGCCGCTCCTGTGGGTCATCCGTGACGAGGTCGGTCTGACCGGCACCAAGTTCGGTTGCGGCATCGCCCAGTGCGGCGCCTGCACGGTCCACATCAATGGCCAGCCCGTCCGCTCCTGCTCGCTGCCGGTCAGCGCGGCGGTGGGCCAGAAGATCACCACCATCGAGGGCCTCGGCGGCGCCCACCCGGCCCAGCAGGCCTGGGTGAAGCTGGACGTGCCGCAGTGCGGCTACTGCCAGTCGGGCCAGATCATGAGCGCGGTCGCCCTGCTCGCCGAGAAGTCCGATCCCACCGATGAGGACATCGATGCGGCGATGAGCGGCAACATCTGCCGCTGCGGCGCCTATCAGCGCATTCGCGCCGCCATCAAGGAAGCCGCGGGCATGGCCAAGTCCCTGCCGGCGGCCGGCTAGAGGAAAGCGTCATGACCCGTCATATCCGCAATCTGGCCGCCAGCGCCGCTGAACAGGCAGGCCGCGCCATCAAGGCCGGCGCCACCCGCCGCGAAGTGATCATCACCAGCGTCGCCGCCGGCGGCGCCCTGCTGGTCGGCTGCTCCATGGGCGATGTGATGAGCGCCGGGGGCAAGGTCGAGGTCGGCGCCTTCGGGCCCTTCATCAGCATCAGCCCCGACGGGGCGGTCACCGTCATTTCCAAGCACATCGAGTTCGGCCAGGGCAACCACGCCGGTCTCGCCGCCATCGTCGCCGAGGAACTGGATGCTGACTGGGCCCGGGTGAAAATCCAGCAGGCCCCCGCCAACGCCAAGCTCTACGCCAACCTCGGCATGGGCGTTCAGGGCACCGGCGGCTCCACGGCGATCGCCAACAGCTGGGACCAGCTGCGCAAGGCCGGCGCCGGCGCCCGGGCGATGTTCGTCCAGGCCGCCGCCAACAGGTGGCAGGTCGGGGCCGGCGAGATCACCGTCAAGAACGGTCTGGTCAGCCATGCCGCCTCCGGCAAGGCCGCCGACTTCGGCGAGCTGCTGGCCGACGCCGCCAAGGTCACCCCGCCTGAAACCCCGACCCTGAAGGACCCCAGGACCTTCACCCTGATCGGCACAGACCGGGTCCGCCGCAAGGACAGCGCCGTCAAGTCCAACGGCACGGCCCGCTACACCCTGGACGTTCAGGAAGAGGGGCTGCTGACCGCCATGGTCGCCCATGCCCCCCGCTTCGGCGGCAAGGTGAAGGGCTTTGACGACGCCGCCGCCCGCAAGGTTCCGGGCGTCGTCGATGTGTTCAAGATCCCGACCGGGGTGGCTGTCGTCGCCAAATCGACCTGGGCCGCCAAACAGGGCCGCGAGGCCCTCACCGTCGAGTGGGACGAGGACAAGGCCGAAAAGCGCGGCAGCGCCGCCATCCAGGCCGAATACAAGGCGATCGCCGCCGGCAAGGGTCCGGCCGACACCAAATGGACCGCCTTCGAAACCAAGGGCGACACCGCCTCGGTCACCGACGGGACCCTGTTCGAGACCACCTACGACTTCCCCTATCTGGCACACGCCACCATGGAGCCGATGAACTGCGTGGCCCGGGTCAAGGGCAACAACGCCAGCCTGACCTTCGGCTCGCAGATTCCCACCGTCGATCAGCTGAACACCGCCAAGATCGTCGGCAACCTGCCCGGCTCGGTGAAGATCGAGACCCTGTTCGCCGGCGGCAGTTTCGGCCGTCGCGGCAACTTCCAGTCCGACTATGCCGTCGAATGCGTCCATATCGCCAAGAAGGTCGGCGGCGGAACCCCGGTGAAGCTGGTCTGGACCCGCGAGGACGATATGCGGGCCGGCCTCTACCGGCCGATGGTCCACCATGCCGTCAGCATCCGCCTCGACAAGGACGGCTTCCCGGCCAGCTGGCGCCACCGCATCGTCAGCCAGTCGATCATGAAGGGCTCGCCGATGGGCACGCCGAAGATCGACGAGACGGCGGTCGAGGGGGCCATGGGTTCGCCCTACTTCAAGGCCACCCCGGTGGTTGACGCCTCGGTCGCCCTGCCTGACGCCGGGGTGCCGGTGCTGTGGTGGCGGTCGGTGGGCGCGACCCACACCGCCTTTGTCATGGAGCACACCATCGACCAGCTGGCCCGCATGGCCGGCAAGGATCCGGTCGAATACCGCCGCGCCCTCTATCAGAAGGCCGGCGCCAAGCGGCATCTGGCGGTCCTCGATCTGGCCCTTGAAAAGGCCGGTCCCACCGCCGCCGACGGCTTCACCCGCGGCGTCGCCGTGCATGAAAGCTTCGGCTCGGTCGTCGCCCAGGTCGCCGACGTCAAGGTCGGCCCCGGCGGCGAGCCGAAAGTCGGCCGGGTGGTCACCGCCATCGACTGCGGCACGGCCATCAGCCCCGACCAGATCGCCGCCCAGATGGAGGGGGGCACCTGCTACGGCCTGTCCGCCGCCCTCTATGGCCAGGTGACCATGGTCGACGGCGCGGTTCAGGAGGGCAACTTCGACACCTACCGCGTGCTTCGCATGAACGAGTCGCCGACGGTGGAGACCTACATCATCGCCTCCAGCAACCCGCCCAGCGGCGTCGGCGAGCCCGGCACCCCGGTGATCGGACCGGCCGTGGCCAACGCCCTGCTGGCCATGGGCCGCCCGGCGACCCTCAGCCAGCCGATGGTCAAGCCCGCCTGATCGGACGACGGACCGGACAACAGAAAGGCCGGGGGCTGACGCCTCCGGCCTTTTTTCTTGCCCCGACCGCGCCGGGCCCGGTCAGACCGCGCCTTCGCGCTCCAGAATCTCGATGCTCTTCCGCAGCTGGGCCAGATGCAGCAGGGCCATCAGCGGGGCCAGCGTCACCCGCGCGCCCAGCCAGACAATGGCGGCGGACAGTTCGATGCCGGGGCTGCGGCTTTCGATCTTCATCAGGGCGCCGATCGCAAAGGCGACGACCACCAGCGACCACAGGGCGACAAGCCGGGGCGCCCGGAGCAGAACCCGGTCGCCCGGGCCGACGACCGGCATCGACACCGTGCCGGGGATGCGCTTCATCGCCCCCCAGGACATCGAGGCCATGATGCCCAGGGCGAGAATCCAGAAGACGTCGCCGGCGATGGAAAGACCCTGGATCAAACGGTCACCTGCGCGCCGAGCTCGACCACCCGACCGGGCGGAATCTTGAAGAAGTCGGTCGGGTTGGCGGCGTTCTTCATCAGGAAGATGAACAGCTTGTCCTGCCACAGCGGCATGCCGCTGTTGGCCCCGGGAACGATCGAGCGACGGCCGAGGAAGACGCTGGTGGCCATGATGTCGAACTTCAGCCCCTGCTTGCGGCACAGGGCCAGGGCCTTGGGCACATTGGGCGTTTCCATGAAGCCGTAGGTGATGACCAGCTTCTTGAAGTCCTCATTGACCTTCTCGATCTTCACCCGGTCGGCCTCGGCGACGCGCGGCGTCTCGGCGGTGCGGACCGTGGCGATGATGTTCTTCTCGTGCAGCACCTTGTTGTGCTTGAGATTGTGCATCAGGGCGACCGGCGTCATGTCCGGGTCACTGGTCAGGAAGATCGCCGTGCCGGGGGCGCGATAGGGCGCCCGGGCCGCGAGGATGCCGATCAGATCGCTGAGCGGCACGGAGTCCCGCCGGGTCTTGTCGGTGAGGATCTGGGCGCCGCGGGTCCAGGTCCACATGATGATCACCAGCACCGCGCCAAACACCAGCGGCATCCAGGCGCCCTGCGGGATCTTCAGCAGGTTGGAGGAGATGAAGGTCAGGTCGAGGGCCAGCAGGGGCACGAGCACCGCCAGGGTCACCGGCCAGCTCCACTTCCACAGGAAGCGGATGATGACGAAGGCCAGCAGGGTGTCGATCAGCATCGAGCCGGTCACCGCGATCCCGTAGGCGGCCGCCAGGGCGCTCGAGGTCCGGAAGCTGAACAGCAGCACCAGCACTCCGACCAGCAGCATGGTGTTGACCTGCGGCACATAGATCTGGCCCGCCTGGGTCTCGCTGGTCCGGCGGATGTCGATGCGCGGCAGCAGACCCAGCTGAACCGCCTGCTGGGTGACCGAGAAGGCGCCGGTGATCACCGCCTGGCTGGCGATGATGGTCGCCACGGTCGCCAGGGTCAGGACCGGCCAGTAGACGGCCTGGGGGATCATCTCAAAGAAGGGGTTATGGCGGGCTTCGGGGTTGGCCAGGATCAGGGCGCCCTGACCCAGATAGTTCAGCGCCAGACAGGGAAAAACCAGCCCGACCCAGCCGGCGCGGATGGGGGCCTTGCCGAAGTGGCCCATGTCCGAATACAGCGCCTCGGCCCCGGTGACGGCGAGGAAGACGCTGCCCAGAATGACAAAGCCGAGGAAGCCGTTCTGGAACAGGAACTGCACCCCGTAGTGGGGGCTGAAGGCCCGCAGGATCGAGAAATCGTCGGCCATGTGGAACAGGCCAAGTCCGCCCAGCACCAGGAACCAGACAGCGGTGATGGGTCCGAAGAAGGCGGCCATGCGGTGGGTGCCGCGCGACTGAACCAGAAACAGGGAGATCAGGATGCCGGCGGAGATCGGCAGGATCCACTGATCGACCCGCCCGGCCAGGCCCGGCGCGTCCTTCAGGCCCTCGACCGCCGACAGCACCGAGACCGCCGGGGTGATGATGCCATCGCCATAGAACAGCGCCGCCCCGATCACGCCCAGAAAAAACACCGCCGTCGAACGCTTGCCATTGGGTTTGGCGAGGGTTTTTCGCGCCAGGGCCATCAGGGCCAGGGTGCCGCCTTCGCCCTTGTTGTCGGCCCGCATCAGCAGGACGACATACTTCAGGGTGACGACCAGCAGCAGCGCCCAGATCACCAGACTGACAACGCCAAGCACGGCCAGTTCGCTGGTGCCGCCACTCTTGGAGTGGGCCAGCGCCTCGCGCATGGCATAGAGCGGGCTGGTGCCGATATCGCCGAACACCACGCCGATGGCCCCCAGGGCGAGGGCCCAGAAGCCGCCATGTCCCTGACCGTCGGCGGGCTTGGTCGCGGCTCCGGGCGGAACATGCAGGTCTGCGGGCGACGGGGCGGCGGCCGGGTTGGCCGGTTCGGTGGGCTCAGAGGCCATTCAATCAGCATCCAGCGGCCGGGATCGGCCTCTCGGAGAGCGCCACTGTGGCGCGGCGGGGGCGATACACCCTTTCCGGAACAGCTTCAATCGCCCAACGGTTTCATCCGGGCTGGCGGAGAACCATTGAATGCGGGCATCGGGCGCCTACCTTTCCACCAAACAACGATGTCCGACAGTCAGAAATTCCCGGTGGCCGCCCATGCGCTGGCCTATCTCGCGCACAAGGGAGCCGATGCGCCGGGCCGTGCTGTGTCGAGCGCCGAACTGGCCGCCTCCATGCCGACCAACCCTGTCGTGGTCAGGCGGGTGACCGCCATGCTGGCCAGATCCGGGCTGATCGCCACGCGGATGGGCTCGGGCGGCGGCGCCTGGTTGCTGCGGGCCCCTGACGCCATCACCCTCGATGAAGTCCTCAAAGCCGTCGACGGCTGCACCCATCTGGGGGTCGCCCCGCCCGGCGTGAAGGGCTGTCCGGTCGGAGAGCGGATTCCCGACGCCGTCAGCGCCGCCATCCGGGCCGCTGATGTCGCCGCATCCATGCGCCTGTCGCAGATAACCGTCGCCGATCTGCTGACCGGACCGGACGTCCCGGCGTGAAGGCCGCGCCCGTCTCATGGATTGCGCTTGGCCCCGGCGCAGGTCAGTTTCCACGTCCTGACCTCTGAACGGAGATTATCCGCCGCATGGCCCGCCGCCTCGCCCTGATCACCGGCGCCTCCGCCGGCATTGGCGCCGCCTTCGCCCGCATCTACGCCGCCCACGGCTATGACGTGGCCCTGACCGCGCGCCGGGCGGACAAGTTGCAGGCCCTGGCCGAAGACATCACCCTCCGCTCGGGGGTCGAGACCCTGACCATTTCCGCCGATCTGACCGACCCCGCCGCTCCGGACGCCATCCTCACCGAACTGGCGGCCCATGGCCGGACCGTCGACGCCCTGGTCAACAACGCCGGCTACGGCCTGCCCGGCGTCTATGCCGACACCACCTGGCCCGACCAGAAGGACTTCATCCAGGTGATGATGACCGCCCCGTCGGAACTGGCCCACCGGGTGGTCGGCGGAATGATCGACAGAAAGTTCGGCCGCATCGTCAATGTCGCCTCCCTCGCCGGCCTGATGCCGGGCGCCGCCGGACACACCCTCTACGCCGCCTCCAAGAGCTATCTGGTGCGGTTTTCCCAGAGCCTGCATCTGGAGACGCAAGGCACCGGCGTCCATGTCTCCGCCCTCTGCCCCGGTTTCACCTACAGCGAGTTCCACGACGTCAACGGCACCCGCGATCTGGTCAGCCGCTCGACCCCCAGCTGGCTGTGGCTGGGCGCCGATGAGGTCGCCGCCAACGGCTATGAGGCGGCGGAAGCCAATCGCCCGGTCTGTGTGCCCGGAGCGCCGAACAAGGCCATCGCCGCCCTGGCCAAGATCCTGCCCGACGAATGGCTTCTGGCCCTGATGGCCAGCCAGGGCGCCCGCTTCCGCAACACCCGGGCCTGACAGGGGGCCCGACCATGGTCCTGCTCGCCGCCTGTCTCGCCATCTTTGCTGTCGGCGCCCTGCTCCTTGCGGCGGTGACCGCCCTTGCCGGTCCCCGCAAGGCCAAGCGGGTCGGCGCCGCCCTCCTGCCTGACGCTGTTCGCACCGGGGCGACAGGCGGCCTGCTGACCGCCCTTGAGGGGGTGGAAAATCGCTGGCTGCGTTTTGGCCTGCTGCTTCTGGCCGCCATCGCCTTCCTGGCCGGCGCCGCCCTGGTGCTGCTGGCTTTCTGACCCGGCCTATTTGCTGACGTAGGGCGAGGCGGCGGCCGGCTGGATCAGGTCGCGGGTGGTTTCGGCGACCCCGGAAATGATGAACTGCACGGCCATGGCGCAGACGATCAGGCCCAGCACCCGGACGATGATGGTCATGCCGATCCGGCCCAGCGCCCGGCTGATCAGCGGCGTCAGCCAGAAACAGATCATCGTCGCAAGCGACACCGCCAGCAGCACCCCGACGCCGACGGCGTCGCCCACGGGACCCAGCTTCTTGGCCTTGCTGGCGTAGATGACCACCGTCGAGATGGCCCCCGGACCGATCAGCAGGGGCATGGCGAAGGGCACGACCAACCGCTCGAACCGGCGACGGGCATAGGCGGTCGCCCCCTCGACGACCCCGGCCTCGGCGGCGTCGGCGAACTTTCCGGTGAAGTCGTCGCGGGCCATGTCCAGGCCCAGCAGGAACAGGATCACCCCGCCGGCGATGCGGAAGGCGGGCAGGGAGATGCCGAAGAACTCCAGCAGGGTGATGCCGGTGAAGTAGAAGAAGGTCAGGAACAGAAAGGCGAAGGCGCAGATGAACAGCGCCACCATCCGCCGCCCCGACGCCGCGGCCCCGGCGGTTGCGGCGGCAAACACCGGTACGTTGCCGATCGGGTCGATCAGGGCGAACAGGGCAACGAAGAAGTTGACGGCGAGGTCCATGGCGCTCATTCAGCCGTTCTAGCCCAAAACTCAAAGATTCGCGCGCCGAACCCTGCGGTCGGCGTCAGGAGCGCTAGCATGTCTGCCGACCCCCGCCTGATCGTCGCCCTTGACCTGCCCACAAGGGCCGCCGCCGAAGACCTGGTCGAGACTCTCGGGGACAGTGTCAGCTTCTACAAGATCGGCCTGCAGCTGCTGGCCGGCGGCGGCATGGAGATGGCCAGGGACCTCAAGGCCCGGGGCCGACAGGTGTTCCTCGACTGGAAACTGCACGACATCGGCGCGACCGTGGAAAAGGCCACCGCCGCCATCGTCGCCAGCGGGGCCTGCGATATGCTCACCGTCCACGCCCAGCCCCAGGTGATGGCGGCGGCGGTCAGGGGACGCGGCGGCGAGACCTCGGCGAAAATCCTCGGGGTCACCGTCCTGACCAGCCTCAGCGGCCAGGACCTTGCCGAGATCGGCTACGGCATGGGCGTCGAGGCCCTGATCGAGCGCCGGGTCCGTCAGGCGGTGGACGCCGGGGTCGACGGCGTCGTGGCCAGCCCTCATGAAGCGGCCCTGGCCCGGCGGATCGGCGGACCGGACTTTCTGGTCGTCACCCCCGGCGTGCGCCCGGCCGGCGCCGCGATGGATGATCAGGCCCGGGCGGCGACCCCCGCCGACGCGCTCGCCAATGGGGCCAGCCACCTGGTTATCGGCCGACCGATCACCGCGGCGAATGATCCTCGCGAAGCGGCGGCCGCCATTGCGCGTGAGATGAACGGCGCCCGGCCGGGCCGCTCAGGGATTTAGGGCGGTAAGGCCGATCATTACACCCGCGCCGAAAGCCGCCAGGGCAATCACGCCCAGGGTCCGGGCCAGCTGGACGGGTCGCCGGGAGCGGATCATGGCGTCGCCTCTGCGCTCTGGAAGACGGTGCGGCGACCGGTCTCGGTCAGGGCCCAGCGCCGCGACTCCGGTCCGAACGGCCGATGGGCGAACGGATGCGGTGTGGACAGGGTTTCGGCCACGGCGAGATAGCGCTCGAAGGTCGCGATGATCCTGGCTCTCGCGCCCTCGGACAGCGGTGCGCCCGCTGCGCGCCCGAGCAGGCTGCGAACCACCTGATCGCGATGGGCCGCGCCGCCGTGAGCCGCAAGCGTTCGCAGGATCTCGCGGAGCAACGGCTCCAGGGTCACCACCGCCGAGGGCGGCGCCATTTTCGACTGCTTCTGGGTCATGGCTGGAAATCCGAACGCTTTTACCATACCGGCTATGAGAACGCCTTAGTCTCTGGCCGCTGAATGGCAATTCCCAAGGCGCCCATTCCGTGCCTGGACATACTCTTAATTCGAATGAAGGGGCGGCCGAACCTGGGGGTAGATGGCCGACCGCCCCTCGCCGAGGCGCGCAGGGCGCGCCCCAGCCTCTTCCCTGAAGCCTTCCCCGCCGGGTCCGGCAAGTCCGACGGCGCCCAGATCGTGGTTTGGCCTCGCCTTGTCAGGCGACGCCCGCATCCGGATTCGGCTCCGCCACAAAGCCTGCTCGGGCCAGGATCCGGACGAAATTGCGGATCTGGATGGCCGTCTGTTCAATCGACCAGGCAAGGGCCTCGCCGGTCAGCAGGGCGGCGGAGGGTCTGAACCCATCGGCGGCCCGCGTCAGAAGTCCGTCACGCTCCAGCCGGATCAGCAGACGCCGCAGGGTTTCGGGATGGATGTCCAGCTCGGCCGCCAGCGCCCGGCGACTGACCGACGCCTTGATTCGCGGGCTGTCAGACATCGCCTGCCCCCCGGGGTCGAGGGTCATCGAAATCACCGTGATCAGGACCAGGCTGCGCTCAAGATCGCCGGTCAGCCGGGCGGCGGCCTCGTACAGACGCAGGGCAAACTGCAGACAGAGCCGGGAGAACAATCGGTCACGCGCCCGGATGGCCGCAACATCGACCCAGACGCCGTCGTCCGCACCGGGCCGCCGCTCCGGATAGCCCAGGCCTCGAAGCAGGGCCACGCCGGCCTGATTCACCTGTTCGAGGAACTTCTGATGTCCGGTGGCGTCCATGAAGGCCGGCACGCTGGTCAGCCCACGGCTTGATTGCTCCAGCCAACCGGCCGCCGCCAGACCCGCGGCGCGGCGCCGGACAGTTTCCCGCGGCAGACCCAGCGACCGGGCGAGGGCCGACACCGTGATCGACTTGAGCAGGCCCGGCGGCGGGGCCTTGTCGAAGGAGGCATAGTGACCGCCGCCGCCTTCCGGGGCGTCGAGATGGGAGACCGCCGACATGGCGACGCTGCCGGCGATAATGGCGTCCATCGGATCGACGCCTGTCATGTCCCGGAAGGCGGTCATCTGACCGCGCAACATGTCCTGGCCGGCGATATAGGCCCTGAGCCTGTTGGCCCGCTCGAGCGGGTTTCTGTTCACATAGAGATGGACCACAGGGGTCACTCCAGTCTGGGCATCGCGCTAGCGGGCTCCGCGCGGGCGCTCTATGTCAGCCGTCCCGATCAGCGACAACAGCCTCACCCCCCACAATGGGCGAGCGGCGATATGCGGATCTTGTCGCCCCTGGAGGTGTCGGTCCCCCTCTCCACCGTCGGCGTCAGGCCTGCATCCGCGACCAGGCGCCGGACTTGCCGCCGGTCTTCTCGATCAGCCGGACATTGTCGATGACCATGGCTTTGTCGGCGGCTTTGAGCATGTCGTAGAGGGTCAGGCAGGCGACCGAAACGGCGGTAAGCGCCTCCATCTCCACCCCGGTCGGGCCGGTGGTGCGGACCTGGGCGGTGACCTCGAAGCCCTCGTCATGGGCGGCGATGCTGACCCCGACCTTGCTCAGGGCCAGGGGATGGCAGAGCGGGATCAGGTCGCTGGTCCGCTTGGCCGCCATAACCCCGGCCAGCTCGGCGGTGGTGATCACATCGCCCTTGGCCGCCCCGCCCGAGAGGGCCAGATCGCGAACCGAAGGGTCCATCCGCACCAGCCCTTTGGCCACCGCCTCGCGCACGGTGTCGGGCTTGCCGGTGACATCGACCATCCGGGCGCGGCCCTGGTCGTCGAGGTGCGACAGGCGGCTCATGATTCCAGCAGCCGGGGCATCAGCTCGACCATGTTGCAGGGTCGATGACGGCTGTCGAGCTGAGCGGCGATGACCTTGTCCCAGCCGTCCTTCACCGCCCCGTTGGAGCCCGGCAGGCAGAAGACGAAGACCCCGCCGACGATCCCGGCAAGCGCCCGCGACTGCAGGGTCGAGAGGCCGACGGTCTGGTAGCTGACCAGATGGAAGATCACCGCGAAGCCATCGATCTCCTTGTCGAACAGCGGCCGCACGGCTTCAGGCGTTACATCGCGGCCGGTCAGGCCGGTGCCGCCGGTGGTGACGATGGCGTCGACCTCGCCCGAGGCGGCCCAGGCCCGGATCTGGCGGCGGATGGCGGCGACGTCGTCCCGGACCATGGCCTTGTCGGCCAGCTCATGCCCGGCCCCGGTGACCCGCCCGGCCAGCAGATGGCCGGAGGTGTCGCTCTCCTCGTCGCGGGTGTCGGACACGGTCAGAACGGCGACCCGGACCGGCCGGAAGGCCTGGCCCTCGTCAATCCGGCCGCCGATGGTGAAGGGCGCGGTCATGCTCAACTCTCCGTCTTGTCCCAGCGGGCGGCGTCGGCCAGGTCCGCTGTGGTCGGTTCAATCCATCGGCTGCCGCCGGGACCCGTTTCCTTCTTCCAGAAGGGGGCCCGGCTTTTCAGCCAGTCCATCAGATGATCGCAGGCCTCGAAGGCCGCCCGGCGATGGCCGGCCGCCGTGGCCACAAAGACAATCGCCTCGCCCGGCGCAATCGCTCCGGTCCGGTGGACGATCAGATAGTCCTGCAGGCCGAACCTGTCCTTCGCCGCCGCCGCCATCTGCGCGATCGCCGCATCGGTGAAGCCCGGATAGGCCTCAAGCTCCAGGGTCGTGGTCGATCCGGCCTCGGCCCGCGCCAGTCCGGTGAAACTGGCCACCGCCCCGGTCTCGCCGCGGCCGGTGCAGAAGTCGCCCAGCAATTGGCCCGGGTCAAAGGGCGCGGTCTGGAGGGTGACGCTCATCCGCCGCTCATCGGCGGCAGGAAGGCCACCTCGTTCGCCGCCGACAGGGCCAGATCGCCGCGCACCAGCGTCTTGTCGACCGCCGTCTGCACCGAAGGGCCGGACAGGGCTTCGCCAAGGCTCGCATCCTCCGCCGCCAGCAGGGCCCGCAGCCCGCTCAGGCTAGCCGCCTCGATCTGGCGTTCGCGCCAGCCGGCGAGGTCGGCCAGTCGGCCAAACAACAGCACCCGGGCCAAGCCTCAGCCCCCCGTCGTCGACATATGGCGGGTCAGGGACGGGGCCTCGCCGGCGCCGATGCGGAAATCATGGCCCTTGGGCTTGCCCATCACCGCGCCGCGGATCGCCTCGGCGAGTTCGGAATCCGAGGCGCCGTCCCGCAGCAGGGCCCGCAGGTCGGTGGCGTCGTCCTGACCCAGACAGGTGTGCAGGGTGCCGGTGCAGGTCAGTCGGACGCGATTGCAGGCCTCGCAGAAATTGTGGCTCATCGGGGTGATCAGCCCCAGCCGCCCGCCGGTTTCGGCCACCTCGACATAGCGGGCCGGGCCGCCGGTCGAGAGGGGCAGGTCCTTGAGGGTCCAGTAGCTGGCCAGCTGCGCCCGCAGATCGGTGAGCGACAGATACTGGTCGGTGCGGTCGGCCTCGATTTCGCCCAGCGGCATGGTCTCGATCAGGGTCAGGTCCATGCCCAGGCCATGGGCCCACTGGATCATCGCCGGGATCTCTTCGGCGTTGTCGCGGGCCAGGGCCACGGTGTTGATCTTGCAGGCGATGCCGGCGGCGCGGGCCGCCTCAAGGCCGGCCAGCACCTGGGCCAGGTCGCCGCCCCGGGTCAGGGTGCGGAAGAGATCGGGCTTGAGGGTGTCGAGAGACACATTGATCCGCCGCACCCCCAGCCGGGCCAGATCGTCGGCATGCTGCGCCAGGCGGGTGCCGTTGGTGGTCAGGGTCAGCTCTTCCAGTCCGCCGCCATCCAGCCTGCGCGACAGGGCCTCGACCAGCCCCATGAAACCCTTGCGGACCAGCGGCTCGCCGCCGGTCAGCCGCAGATTCCTGACCCCCAGACCAATGAACACCGAAGCGATCCGCTCCAGCTCCTCCAGGGTCAGGACCTGCGCCTTGGGCAGGAAGACCATCTTCTCGGCCATGCAGTAGACGCAGCGCAGGTCGCAGCGGTCGGTGACCGAGACCCGCAGATAGGAGACCCGCCGGGCGAAGGCGTCGAGCAGCGCCTCGGGGGCGGCTCTCGAAACGGGCGCTTGCGCGGGAGGGGCGTCATAGGGCGTCATGCAACAGGCAAGATAGGCGGGAAGCGGTGATGGCGACAGGGGTTGAGGCGAGGTTTGAGGCGCTTGTCCTGGCCGCCGGCGTCGGCCTGCGCTTCGGCGGCGCCAAGCTTCTGGCCCCATGGAGGGACGGGGTGCTGCTGGACGGCGCCCTGACCGCCGCCTTTGCAGCCCCGGCGCGGACCGTCACCGTGGTCACCGGCGGCCATGCGAAGGGCGTCTCTGCGGCGGCATCCGCCTTCGCCGCCCGCGCCGGTCAGGCCGGACGGCTGCGGCTGGTGCATGCGGAAGATCATGAGCAGGGCCTGTCCGCCTCCCTGAAGGCCGGGATCGCCGCCCTGCCTGCTGACGTCGCCGGCGCCTTTGTCTTTCTGGGCGACATGCCGCGTATTCCGATCCGACTGTCTGCCCGACTGGCCGAGGCGATGGGCGACGAGGTTCTCGCCGTCGCCCCGCTGGTCGGCCAGCAACGGGGCCACCCTGTTCTGCTGTCGGCGGCGCTGTTTCCAAAGATCGCAGCCCTGACCGGCGACGCCGGGGCCGGCGCCCTCCTCAAGACCCTCGGAAGCGGCCTGGCCCTGGTTTCGACCGACGACCGGGACTGCCTGATCGACGTCGATCGCCCCGAAGACCTTGCGGGCGCCTGAACCCGCCTGGCCATTTCCACCGCCCCCTGTTCGCTAGGCTTGATTTTCGGTCCCCATCAGCGTTGAACGCGGCAAAGCCTGTTTCCCTGCCAGAAGGACGCCGCCCGTGGCCGCCGACAAGAAGATCAAGAAGGTCGTACTCGCCTATTCCGGAGGGCTCGACACCTCGATCATCCTCAAATGGCTGCAGACCGAATACGGCGCGGAGGTCATCACCTTCACCGCGGACCTCGGCCAGGGCGAGGAGCTGGCCCCGGCCCGCGACAAGGCCCTGCTGCTCGGCATCAAGCCGGAGAACATCTTCGTCGAGGACCTGCGCGAGGAATTCGTCCGCGACTACGTCTTCCCGATGTTCCGGGCCAACACCGTCTATGAGGGCCAGTATCTGCTGGGCACCTCCATCGCCCGGCCGCTGATCGCCAAGAAGCAGATCGAGATCGCCCGCAAGATGGGCGCCGACGCCGTCTGTCACGGGGCCACCGGCAAGGGCAACGACCAGGTCCGTTTCGAGATCGGCTACTACGCCCTCGAGCCCGACATCCATGTCATCGCCCCCTGGCGGGAGTGGGAGTTCAGGAGCCGCGAGTCCCTGCTGGAATTCGCCGAAAAGCACCAGATTCCGATCGCCAAGGACAAGCGCGGCGAGGCCCCGTTCAGCGTTGACGCCAACCTTCTGCACTCCTCCTCCGAGGGCAAGGTGCTGGAAGATCCGGCGGTCGAGGCTCCCGAGTTCGTCCATATGCGCACCCTGGCGCCGGAAGACGCCCCTGATGCGCCGACCATCTTCACCATCGACTTCGAGCGCGGCGACCCCGTGGCCATCAACGGCGAGGCGATGTCCCCGGCCACCCTGCTGACCAAGCTCAACGAACTGGGCCACGACAACGGCGTCGGCCGCCTGGACCTGGTCGAGAACCGCTTCGTCGGCATGAAGAGCCGCGGCGTCTATGAGACCCCCGGCGGGACCATCCTGCTGGCCGCCCACCGGGGCATTGAAAGCATCACTCTGGATCGGGGCGCCATGCACCTGAAGGACGAGCTGATGCCGAAGTACGCCTCGATCATCTACAACGGCTTCTGGTTCGCGCCGGAGCGGGAGATGCTGCAGGCGGCCATCGACTACAGCCAGGAAAAGGTCACCGGTCAGGTGCGGGTCAAGCTCTACAAGGGCAATGTCACCATCATCGGCCGCACCAGCCCCTACAGCCTGTACGATCAGGATCTGGTGACCTTCGAGGAGGGCGCCGTGGCCTATGACCACCGCGACGCCGCCGGCTTCATCAAGCTCAACGCCCTGCGCCTGCGGGTCGCCGCCAAGCGCGACAAACGGAACGGCTAGTCTGTATCCCGCAGGGAGACTGCCTTCTGAACAAAATCAGAGGGTTGACCCCGCGCTGCGATGAAGTTGCGATGAAGTCAAAGTGAAGTCGGGATGAAGCTGGACTGAAGTTGAACTCTACCGGCGATGAAGGCTGTCAGCGTCCCGCTGACCGCGCTCGAAGCGGTTGATCATCTTACCAGTCCGGCGGCGGCGACGTCAGTCTTCGACGACATTGTAGGGATAGCGATCCCAGATCTCGGCGACGAAATAGCCTTCGCGGGAGGCGGACTCGATGAAGGACCTGTGCACCTCGCCGGGGACGCCGACGTAGACGTATTCGCCGCCGTCCCGGAATTTGACAAACAGCTTGCCGTGATTTTCGCGGTAGTTGATCTGGTCGATGGCAGAGGATTGGTCCGTCATGGCGGGCCTCCCGGTTTCGTCCGTAGACTCTCCAAACGCACAGACCAGCGATTGCGTTTCACGGGATTTTCAGTCGCCCCGAACCATGCAAGCTTGCCGCCGAAACGGCGACCGCGCCGGCCGGGGAGGCAAAACACCATGAACCAACCGCACAGCTGGGTGACGATCGTCACCCTTCTTTCGCTGCTCGTCTATGTCTGGATGATGATGCGGGTCGGCGGCGCCCGGCGTCGCAGCGGCATCAATGCCCCGGCCATGACCGGCCATGACGACCTGGAACGCAACATCCGGGTCCACATAAACACCCTCGAATGGCTGCCCATCTATCTGCCCAGCCTGTGGCTGTTCGCCCTCTACTGGAACGACATGGTCGCCGCCGCCCTGGGCGGCGTCTGGATCATCGGCCGCATCCTCTACGCCCTCGGCTATGTGAAGGACCCGTCCAAGCGCGAACTGGGCTTCGTGATCCAGGCCCTGGCCACCGCCGTGCTGCTGTTCGGCGCCCTTGGCCGCGCGGTCTGGGTGCTGGTCGCCGTCGGCGCGTAAACGACAAGGGGACAGGTTACCCGGGCCCCGTTCGCATCTCGTCCTGAAGCTGGCGTTGGACGGGTAACCCGTCCCCGTTTGTGGCGATGTCGTTGGGGGACAGGTTACCCGGGTCCCGTTCGCATCTCGTCCTGAAGCTGGCGTTGGACGGGTAACCGGTCGCCGTTCAACGCCCGGTCCAGCCTAGTGGGCTTCATCCCAGTTCTTCGCAGCCCGGGCCTCGACGACCAGCGGGACGGACATTTCCACCGCCGGCAGGGCGGCGCCTTCCATGATCTCGCGGGCGACGGCGATGGTCGCCTCTGCTTCCTCCTCGCGGGCCTCGAAGACCAGTTCATCGTGGACCTGAAGCAGCATGCGGGAGGACAGGCCCGCCGCCGTCAGAGCCTCCGGCATGCGGGCCATGGCCCGGCGGATGATGTCGGCCGCGGCGCCCTGCAGCGGGGCGTTGATCGCCGCCCGCTCGGCGAACTGCCGTTGGCCGGCGGCCTTGCCGTGGATGTCGGGAATGTTGATCTTGCGGCCGAAGATGGTCGAGACATAGCCGTTGGCCCGCACCTCGGCCCGCATGGCGTCCATATAGGCGGCGATGCCGGGGAAGCGCTCGAAATAGGTCTTGATATAGGCTCCCGCCTCGCCCTGCGGGATCGACAGCTGGTTGGCCAGGCCAAAGGCGCTGATGCCATAGACGATGCCGAAGTTGATGGCCTTGGCCCGGCGGCGGATCTCGGCCGGCATGCCCTCGATCGGGGTGTCGAACATCTCCGAGGCGGTCATGGCGTGGATGTCGAGACCGTCCTTGAAGGCCTTTTTCAGCTGGGGAATGTCGCCGACATGGGCCAGCAGCCGCAGTTCGATCTGGCTGTAGTCGGCGCTGATCAGCACATGGCCCGGCTCGGCGATGAAGGCCTTGCGGATCTTGCGGCCTTCCTCGGTGCGGATGGGAATATTCTGCAGGTTGGGATCGGAGGAGCTGAGCCGGCCGGTGGTGGTCGAGGCCATGGCGTAGGCGGTATGGACCCGGCCGGTCGCCGGCGAGATGGCGGCGATCAGGTTGTCGGTATAGGTGCCCTTCAGCTTTGACAGCTGTCGCCAGTCGAGGATCAGCCGGGGCAGTTCCTGGCCCTGGAGGGCGAGGCGCTCGAGCACATCGACATCGGTGGCCCACTGGCCGCTGGCGGTCTTCTTGCCGCCCTCCAGGCCCATTTCGCCAAACAGCACCTCGCCGATCTGTTTGGGGCTGCCCAGATTGAAGGGTCGGCCAAGCATCTCATGGGCTCTGGCCTCGAAGTCGGCCATCCGCATGGAGAAGTCGTGGCTGAGGTGGCGCAGAACCTCGGTGTCGACCTTGATGCCCGCGTTTTCCATGGCCGCCAGCACCGGGGGCAGGGGCCGCTCCAGCGTCTCATAGACGGTGAGCAAACCCTCCCGCGCCAGACGCGGCTTGAGCACGCCATGCAGCCGCAGGGTGACGTCGGCGTCCTCGGCGGCGTAGCGGGTCGCCTCGGGCAGGGCGACATGTTTGAAACTCAGCTGCGCCTTGCCGGTCCCGGCCACCTGCTTGAACGGGATCGGCTTGTGGCCGAGCCACAGCTCCGACAGTTCGTCCATGCCATGACCATGCAGCCCCGCCTCCAGCACATAGGAGATCAGCATGGTGTCATCGACCGGGGCGACATTGACCCCGAAGCGCGACAGCACGGCGATGTCGTATTTGGCGTTCTGGGCCACCTTCAGCACCGTCGGCGATTCCAGCAGCGGCTTGAGCCGCGCCAGCGCCTGATCGAAGGGGATCTGGTCGGCGACCGGCGCCGCCTCGGTCAAGAGGTCGCCCCCCTGGGCCTCATGGGTCAGGGGGATGTAGCAGGCGTCTCCCGGCGCGATGGCCAGGGACACCCCGCAAAGACCGGCGGTGGCCGATCCCAGCGCATCGGTCTCGGTGTCGAAGGCGATCACCCCGGCCTCGAAACCGCGGGCGATCCAGCGGTCGAGGGACTCCAGATCGCGGACACACTCATATTTGTCGACATCGATGGCGACGGCCTGAGGCGTCGGCGCGGCGGCGGGCGGGGCCGCGGCCTCTCCGGCTTTGGCGGCAAACTGCGGCAGCGGCTGGGGCGCCATGCCGGTCCCGTCGGCGGCGGCGCCGATGCGGCGGCTGAGCGAGGAGAAGTCCATCTCCTGCAGGAAGGCGGCGAGCACCGCCTGGTCCGGCTCGCGGACCTTCAGGTCGTCGAGCGGTTCGGGCAGGGGGGTGTCGCAGTCCAGCGTCACCAGGGTGCGCGACAGACGGATCTGGTCGGCAAATTCGATCAGGGTCTCGCGACGCTTGTTCTGTTTCACCTCGCCGGCCCGGGCCAGCAGGGTGTCGAGGTCGCCGTATTCGTTGATCAGCAGGGCGGCGGTCTTGATGCCGATCCCCGGGGCGCCGGGAACATTGTCGACGCTGTCGCCGCACAGGGCCTGGACGTCGACGACCTTGTCCGGCGGCACGCCGAACTTCTCCATCACCTGATCGGGGCCGATGCGGACGTTCTTCATGGTGTCCAGCATGGTCACCCGGTCGTCGACCAGCTGCATCAGATCCTTGTCGGACGAGACGATGATCACCTCTCCGCCCAGGTCCCGCACCTTGCAGGCATAGGCGGCGATGACGTCGTCGGCCTCATAGCCTGGCATTTCCAGGCTGGGCACGCCGAAGGCCCGGGTGGCTTCCCGGACCAGCGGAAACTGCGGGACCAGATCCTCGGGGGCCGGCGGACGGTGGGCCTTGTACTGGTCGTAGAGGCTGTTGCGGAAGGTCTTCTCCGAATGATCGAAGACCACGGCGAAATGGGTGGGCGCGTCTTCCTTGGTGTCCCGCAGCAGCTTGAACAGCATGTTGCAGAAGCCGCTGACCGCGCCGACGGGCAGGCCGTCGCGCTTGCGGGTCAGGGGCGGCAGGGCGTGGTAGGCGCGGAAAATATAGCCCGAGCCGTCGATCAGATAGAGCCGGATCGGCGGGCCGTCCTGGGTCAGGTCACGGTGGGGCGGCTCGGCGGGCGTGGCGACGTCGGTCATGGCGACAGGATACCGGCTCGGAAGGCGGCGGTCAGCAGGGAAGCTGCCGGACGATGGCGCTTTGCAAGGGCTGCGGAAGTAGGCAAGCTTGCGCAAGGCCCGGTCGTATCCGGCCAGCGTCGGTTCGGGGGAACTTGGATATGCTCAGAAGGCTCAAGGTATACGCCGCGGTGACCGCGGTCGCCGTCCTGGCGTCGGCGGCGCCGGCGATGGCCCAGGATGTGGTGACCAATCCGTCCTGGCGGACCAAGCCGTCCGGAAGCGAGATCGCGCGATACTATCCCGACGACGCCATTGATCGCAGCATCAGCGGCACGGCGACGATCAGCTGCGAGGTTCTGGCCACCGGTCGGCTGGAGGCCTGCGATATCGTCAGCGAGCAGCCCTACGGCCTCGGCTTCGGCAAGGCCGCCGTCGGCATGATGATCCGGTCCGCCCGCTTCAATCCCAAGACCGTCAACGGCAAGCCTGTCGGCGGCGCGACGGTGCGCATTCCCCTGCGGTTCATCGCCCCGACCATCGGGACACGGTACATTATCTTCGACCCGATCTGGGAGTCGGCGCCTAGCTTCGAGGAAGTCGCCGCCGCCTGGCCGACCGGGTCGGACCATGACGAGGGGATTGCGGTCCTGCGCTGTTCGATGCGGGCCAATGGCAATCTCGCCGACTGCACGGTGGCCGGACAGACCAACAGCGACTTCACCGCCGCCGCCAAGAGCCTGAAGGACCGCTTCCGGGTCAGACTGACCGAGCAGGAATCGATCAAATACGCCGACTCCGACGTCACCGTCAGCTTCCGCTTCATCAATCCCGCCCGGCCCGAGGGACGGAGCCTGAAGGTGAAGAACCCGCGCTGGATCACCTCGATCAATCCCCAGGCCGTTCTCGATGTCTATCCGCCCCGGGCGGCGGACGCGGGGATTACGGCGGGGCGCGGCGTCGCCGACTGCCTGGTCGATCCCACCGGCGCCCTGACCGACTGCAAGGTCGATCGCGAGACCCCGGCCGACATGGGCTTTGGCGCCTCGGCCCTGGCCATCGTCACCTTCCTGAAGATGAACCCCTGGACCGACGACGGCCGTCCGGTGGTCGGCGGGCGGATCAAGCTGCCGATCGACTTCAATCTGGCCGGCGGCGCGGCGGCCGAGGAATAGCCTCAGCCAAAGCGCGCGTTGAGATCGGGCAGTCCCTGTCCGGCCTCGACAAAGACGTTGGCGTCTCCGGACCGCAGATAGTCGCCCATCAGCCGGTTGAGGGTCCCGTAGGCGGCCCGGAACGGTCCGGTGGCTGAACTGAGCCGTCGCACGCCAAGCTCGGCCAGTCTGGCCGCCGTGGGCGCGCCGGCCCGGCCCATGATGTTGAGCGGGAGGGCGATGCCGGCGGCGAGCTCCGCGATCAGCGCCTCGTCGACGGGGCCGGGGACGAAAACGCCGTCGGCGCCGGCGTCCCGGTAGAGAGCCGCGCGGCGCAGGGTTTCGGCGACCGCCGCCTCGCCCTCGGCCAGGCCCTGCAGATAGACGTCGGTCCGGGCGTTGATGAACAGCGGCGCGCCGGCGCCGTCGGCCGTCTGGCGAATGACCGCGATCTTGGCGGCGTGCAGGGCAGGGTCGCGGCCGCCGTCCTCCAGATTGATCCCGGCGGCGCCGGCGTCGATGACGGCCTTCGTCGTCTCGGCCAGGGTGGCCAGGTCATCGGTGAAGCCGCCTTCGATATCGGCGCTGAGCGGGACCTGAAGCCCCCGGCTGATCCCGGATATGACATCCAGCAGGACCGGCAGCGGCAGCAGGTCGCCATCGGCATAGCCTCTGGCCCAGGCCACGGCGGCGCTGGAGGTGGCGACGGCCTTCGCCCCGGCGTCCTGCATCAGGGCGGCGCTGGCGGCGTCCCAGGCGTTGGGCAGAACAAGGACGTCCGGACCGGCGTGAAGGGCGTGGAACGGTGAGGCGGGGGCGGTCATGGGCGGGCTCCGGATGGCGAGGCGTTGTCCATAGGCCGGGGGCCTGACCGATGCTGGCGGATTCCGGCCCTCGACAATAACATGCAGCTCGCCGGTTTATGTCACCTGCGACAGCCCGGGCCGGTCAGTGGCCGCCGGAGCCCTCATAGACGCCGGGGGCCAGAAGTTCGCTCTCGTCGCCCGGCGCCGTGGCGGCGATGAAGCGGCGGTCGCAGTAGGGGCAGTCGACCCAGCCGGCCGCGCCCATCTCCAGCCACACCCGGGGATGGCCCAGGGCCCCGCCGACGCCGTCACAGGCGATGCGGTGAGAGGAGACGACGATGGTTTCCAGCGCCGGCGTCCCTGCGGCGGCCAGCGGCGTTTCGGACGGGCGGGTGGCTGGAGCTTTGCGGGCCATGGGGGCTCTCGGGATCAGAAATGGCGAAGCGGCCTTGGCGCGGGCCTTGGTCAAGCATACCTAGAGCCCCGGGGCGCGGAGGGAAAGCCGTCTGACGGCGCCGCCCGGCCTGAATGCGCATTTAGCCCGCCGATCGGATGCCAATGGACCTGCCTGACTACGCCATCGAGGCCACCGGGGTCTTCAAGACCTACGCCGCGACCAAGACCACGCCGGAAAAGCGGGCTCTGAACGGGATCGACCTGAAGATTCCGCGCGGCTCGATCTTCGGCCTGCTGGGGCCCAACGGGGCCGGCAAGTCGACCTTCATCAACATCCTCGCCGGCCTGACCCACAAGACCGCCGGGACGGTGAAGATCTGGGGCCGCGACATCGACGAGCGGCCGCGCGACGCCCGGGCCGCCATCGGGGTGGTGCCGCAGGAACTGGCCGCCGACGTCTTCTTCACCCCCCGCGAGTCGCTGGAGACTCAGGCCGGCATGTACGGGGTGCCAAAATCAGAGCGCCGCACCGACGAGTTGCTAGCGGCGCTGGGCCTGTCGGACAAGGCCAACGCCTATGTCCGCCAGCTGTCCGGCGGCATGAAGCGACGGCTGATGGTGGCCAAGGCCATGGTCCATAATCCGCCGGTGCTGATCCTCGACGAGCCGACCGCCGGGGTCGATGTCGAGCTTCGCCGCCAGCTGTGGAGCTATGTGCTGGAGCTCAACCGTCTGGGCGTGACCATCGTCCTGACCACCCACTATCTGGAAGAGGCCCAGGAGCTCTGTGACCGCATCGCCATCGTCAATCGCGGCGAGGTGGTGGTCAGCGAGCCGACGGCGACCCTGCTGACCCGGCTCGACACCCGCAATGTCGTGGTCACGCCGGACAATCCGGTCGACAACGCCCCGGTCCTCACCGGATTTGAAACCAAACTGCGGCCCGGCGGCGCCTTCTCGGTGACCTACAAGACCGGCCAGTCGAGCGTCGAACAGGTCCTGGCCGCCGTCCGCGCCAGCGGCCTGCACATCCGCGACATCGCCACCGAGGACCCGGACCTGGAAGACGTCTTCCTGTCCCTGACCTATGGCGCGGCCGACGCCGCCGATCCGCTGAAAGACTGAACGGGGCCTGATCGGCTGCACCTGTGCGTGCTTCGACACGCGAGCCTGGCGGCCCGCTGCTCAGCATGACGGGGATTTGCGTCCCTCGCCTCTGTTCGTCATCCTGAGTAGCCCGCGCCGCGGGCGTGTCGAAGGACGCAATCTGCGTCCGCCATCGAGGACCAGACCATGACCGGCAGCATCGATCCGACCCGCGCCCAGTTCGACGCCTTCAAGGCCCTGCCCCGCGACACCCCGATCCAGATGCTCAATCTGGTGCGGTTGAAGCCGCGGGCCGATTATCCAGAGGATCATCCCGATCACGGCAAGGGCGCGACCGGTCTGGACGCCTATCGCGCCTATGGCCGCGAGAGCGCGCACATCTTCAAGCGGGTCGGCGGGCGACAGATCTGGGCCGGGAAGCCGGAGACGGTGGTCACCGGGCCGCAGGACGAGCGCTGGGATCTGGCCTTCATCGCTGAATATCCCAACGCCGGGGCCTTTCTGGCCATGGTCACCGATCCCGACTACCGCCAGATCGTCAAACACCGTCAGGCCGGCGTCGAGGACAGCCGGCTGATCCGCCTGGCCCCGGTGACCCCCGGCGAGGGCTTTGGCGAATAGGCCTCAGGCAAAGCCCAGCCGGCGCGGATCTTCCAGCGGATCGATGCCCACGGCGCCCAGCATGTCGGGACGGTCCGGGCCCAGTTTGACCGGATACCACTGCTGTTTCATCGCTTTCGGTGTGGCCCAGGCGCCCAGGACCTTGACCGCATTGGCCGGGCGTTTGAGCCAGGCGCGGCTGTCTTCCAGCATGTGGAAGCCGCGCATGAACTCGCGCAGCAGGGCCGGATCGCTGCGGATGGCGACCCCGATGCCGTCCTCGGTGAAGCTCTTGGCCAGACGGGCTTTGAAGCCCGGACGATAGGCGGCGTTCAGCGCATGGCGGGCCCGGCGGATGGCGGCCCGGTCCTGGGTGCGCATATCGTCGTAATAGGGACGCAGATCGGCGGCGAGTTTCTGCGAGAAGGCGACGGCGCGGGCCTGGGGGCTGGCGTCCGCTTCCAGCACCTGGGCGACCAGTTCACCGGTGACGGCGGCGAAGGAACAGCCGCGCCCGTAGAGAGGATTGGTCCGCACCAGCCCATCCCCGATCGGGAACAGATTGACGGCCAGGGGCCTGCCGCCCGGGGCCATGTCGCGCCAGCGGCTGCGCAAGTCGCCCATGCCATGGACCTTGCCCTGCGGCTCCGACCGGGCGGCATCGGTCCAGCTGGCCACGCCCGGCATCTGGGCGCAGAGGGCGTCGAAGGTTTCCGGATGCATGATCGCCCGGCGCAGGGCCTCCTCGATCTCCGGCACCGCCAGGGTGATGGAGAAACAGCCGTTGTCGGCCGGAAACACGCCGTATTTGATGAAGCCCAGATCGCCGGCCCCGGGCGCCGCGCCGCGCTCGGGGGCCGCCTGGCCGGGGCGCAGGCGATAGTGGCGGGTGTAGTAGAGGATGCCGGCGTCCTCGGCCTCTTCGGGAACCTCGATCCCGGCCTCGGCCAGCCAGTCGAAGCTCTGGCTGGTGCGGCCGGCGGCGTCGATGACCACGCCCTTGAGCACCTCGCCGCCCTCGAGCGTCAGGCCCTCGCAGACATAGGCGCCGTCCTTCACCGCGCCGGACAGGCCGGTGACATTGACCCCGCTGCGCAGGGATACGCCCGGCAGTTCGGTGACATACTGGCGCAGCACCAGTTCCAGCGTCGTGCGGCGGCTGGTCAGCACCGTCAGGGCCTCGTCCCCCGGCATCGGCCGATAGCGGGCGGCGGCGGCGGGGGTCAGGCCGGCGGCGAAGGTCAGCTCCTGACAGCCTGCGTCCAGCAAGCGCTTGTGCAGCACCGGATGGCGTTCGACGACGATCGAGCGGAGGCGGGCCAGGAACGCGTGGCTGTGCCGCAGATGGCCGACGCCGCGCCGGTTCCAGCTGTCAAAGGCCGCATCGGCCCCGCCTTCCGGCGGCGGCGGATCGCGCTCGAGCAGGGTCACGGCATGCCCCCGGCTGCCCAGGGCCAGGGCGGTGAACAGGCCGGCCATGCCGGCGCCGATGATCAGGATGGGCTCGTCCATGTCGCCGCTCTTTCTGTATCGCTTGATACAATATGGCGCGGAGATGTGACGGCGGAAAGGCTGTCGTGGCGGAACAGCCGGTAAAAAAGCCGATCCCGCCCGGCGTTTGGCGCCGGGCGGGACGTCGCTTGCTCTAGGTGTTCATCGACTGGAAGAAGTCGCCGTTGGTCTTGGACTGACGCAGCTTGTCGAGCAGGAACTCGATGGCGTCCTGGCTGCCCATCGGGTTGAGGATGCGGCGCAGGATGTAGGTCTTGGTCAGCTGGTCCTTCGGGGTGATCAGCTCTTCCTTGCGGGTGCCGGATTTCAGCACGTCGATGGCCGGGAAGATGCGCTTGTCGGCGACTTTCCGGTCGAGGACGATTTCCGAGTTACCGGTGCCCTTGAACTCTTCGAAGATGACCTCGTCCATGCGGCTGCCGGTGTCGATCAGGGCGGTGGCGATGATGGTCAGGCTGCCGCCTTCCTCGATGTTCCGCGCCGCGCCGAAGAAGCGCTTGGGACGCTGCAGGGCGTTGGCGTCGACGCCGCCGGTCAGCACCTTGCCGGACGACGGCACGGTGGTGTTGTAGGCGCGGCCCAGGCGGGTGACCGAGTCCAGCAGGATGACCACGTCGCGCTTGTGCTCGACCAGGCGCTTGGCCTTCTCGATGACCATTTCGGCCACCTGGACGTGGCGGGTCGCCGGTTCGTCGAAGGTCGAGGCGATGACCTCGCCCTTCACCGTGCGCTGCATGTCGGTGACTTCTTCCGGACGCTCGTCGATCAGCAGGACGATCAGGTAGCATTCGGGGTGGTTGGTCTCGATCGACTTGGCGATGTTCTGCAGCATCACCGTCTTGCCGACCCGCGGCGGGGCGACGATCAGGCAGCGCTGGCCCTTGCCGAGCGGGGCGACGATGTCGATGACCCGGCCGGAGCGATCCTTCACCGTCGGATCGGGCAGCTCCATATTGAGCCGCTCTTCCGGATAGAGGGGGGTCAGGTTGTCGAAGTGGACCTTGTGGCGGACGTTCTCGGGCGATTCGAAGTTGATCCCCGAAACGCTGACCAGAGCAAAATAGCGTTCGCCTTCGCGGGGGGCGCGGACGCCGCCCTCGACACTGTCGCCGGTGCGCAGGCCGAATTTGCGGATCTGCGAGGGGGAGACGTAGATGTCATCGGGGCCGGGCAGATAGTTGGCTTCCGGCGAGCGCAGGAAACCGAAGCCGTCGCTGAGCACCTCCATGGTGCCCGAGCCGGAGATCTCGACGTCCTCCTCGGCCAGGGTCTTGAGGATCGAGAACATCATGTCCTGCTTGCGCATGGAGTTGGCGTTCTCGACCTCGAGCTTTTCAGCCAGGCCCAGCAGGTCGGAAGGGGTCTTTTCCTTCAGTTCCTGCAGGGACATGCGGGTCAGGCCGAGTTCCGCGACGATCGCGGCCATTTCATTGTCGTCGTCATCGCCATCCTCGGCGGACTCGCCGGCGGTCTTGGCGGTGGCGGTGGTGTCGGGGCCTTCCTCGCGACCGACATGGGAGTCGGTCTCCGGGGATTGCGTCTCCGGGGTCTCGGCCGCGGCGGCCGTATCCTCGGGGTCTTTGGTGTTGGGGGTGTCTTCAGACATGGATGGACTCTGGGTGTCAGGACGCAAGCTGCGCCCTCGAGGGTAATCTGGATGCCGGACCCGAAAGCGGGGCCGACGATGTGATGTTCATTCGGAGGTCCGGCTGGTCGTCGGCGCAGTCGCTGCGCGGAGGGGCCGGAGAGAGGCGGGAACCGTCCGGCGTAAACCGAAGCAGTCAGGCGCTGTGGAACCACAGGGCGCCGCTGGCGTCAAGGTGGGAGCGCAGGCGCCGCTCCGCAAGATCAGCGGCTGAAGAACTCGGTGGTGACCGCCAGAACCATGACCACGGCGGCCAGGAAGGGCAGTTCGTTGCTCATCCGCCAGAACTTCTCGCTGCGGACTTGCGTTCCGGCGGCGAACTTCTTGCGGGCGCCGGCCAGGAAGCCATGCCAGCCGGACAGGAACACCACCCCGACCAGCTTGGTCAGCATCCACGGCTGGCCCAGGAACCCCCAGCCGCGGATCTGACCGTCGGCGGCGATCAGACACAGGCCAAACAGCCAGGTGGCGATCATCGCCGGATTGATGATGATCCGCAGCAGCTTGACCTCCATCTCCTGGAAGGTCGCATCCATCTCCGAGCCGCGCGTGGCGCGGGTGTGATAGACGTAGAGCCTCGGCAGATAGAGCATCCCCGCCATCCAGGCGATGACCGCGATGATGTGCAGGCCACGGAACAGGTCGTAGTGCTCGGCGAGGAAGGTCATGGGCTCGTCTTAAGGCTTTCCCGGCGGCGGGTGAAGATGGTCCGCGATGCCTGAATCGTCAGGCGGCGATGCGCCGCGGGCACTTTTTCCAGCCGGCGCAGCGGTAGGATCCGTCACTGTCGGTTCCGGCGCGGCCAAGCGCGGTGGCGGCCGCATCGGCCAGACCGTCGATGAAAGCTGCATCGACGCCCAGGGCCGGAACGCGGACATAGGCCGGACAGCCGGCGTGTTTGGCCACCTCGCCATACTCGATGTCCAGCTCGACCAGGGTCTCGACATGTTCGGAGACGAAGGCGATCGGGGTGACCACCAGGGCAAGACCCTCGGCCGAGGCGGCGCGGATCTCGTCCTCGGTATTGGGACCGATCCATTTCATCGGCCCGACCCGGCTCTGGTAGCTGACCTTCCAGTCCCAGCCGGGAGGCAGTTTCGCCGCCACGGCCGCGGCCGTCGCCTCGACCTGGGCCTGATAGGGATCGCCGCCCTTGATGACTTTTTCCGGCAGGCCGTGGGCCGAAAACAGCAGCCGCGCGGGACCAGGCTTTCCGGCCGCCTCCCAGGCCTCGAGGATCAGCCGGGCGTGGGCCTCGACCAGCGCTTCGCCCGCCGGCCAGCAGCAGAGGGTCCGGCTCTGTCCAGAGCCCTTGTAGGCCTTGGTCCAGGCCTCGACCGAAGAGCCGGTCGTGGTCGTGGAGAACTGCGGATAGAGGGGCAGCAGCAGGATCTCGTCGGGACCAAAGGCGGCGACCTGCGCGGCCGTCTCCTCGGTCAGGGGCTTCCAGTAGCGCATGGCGATGAAGCAGCGCACCTCATCGCCGGCCAGCCGCGCCGACAGGGCCAGGGTCAGGGCCTCCGCCTGTTTGCGGGTTTCCGGCAGCAGGGGCGATCCGCCGCCCATCAAGTCGTAGTTGCCTTGCGCCATCGGCGCCCGGCGGCGGGAGATCAGCCGGGCCAGCGGGGTTCTGATGATCCCCGGCAGACTGATGATCGCCTTGTCATTGAACAGGTTGAACAGAAACGGCTCGACCGCGTCCGGACCATCGGGGCCGCCGAGATTGAACAGGACGACAGCGATCTTTCGCTTTCCCGAAGGCGCGGGGACGGTGTTGCTCATTTTCCGGTGACCTGACGCAGGACGGCTTCAACATGGGCGATCGGGGTGTCCGGCAGGATCCCGTGACCGAGGTTGAAGATGTAGGGCCCGCCGCCCCATTGTCGAAGCAGCTCGTCGACCCGCCGCTCCAGTCCCGGCCCGCCGGCCCGCAACAGCAGGGGATCAAGCGCCCCCTGGATGGCCTTCCGCTTCTGCAGGCTCTGGCCCAGCGCCGCCGGCGCCGCGGTGTCGAGGGCGATACAGTCGACATCGACCTGGTCGAGATAGGTTTCGGCATAGGCCGCGGCCCCGCGCGGAAAGCCGATGACCGGGGCGGTGACGCCCAGTTCCCGCAGCCGGGTGATGATCTTCACATGCGGCTTGATGACCAGGCGGTGGAACAGGTCTTCCGGCAGGCCCTCGGCCCAGCTTTCGAAGATCTTCAGCACCTGGGCGCCGGCCTCCGCCTGCATGGCCAGATAGCGGGCGGTGCTTTCGGCGAGGATGTCCATCAGCCGGTCCATCGCCTCCGGCTGCTCATAGGCGAAGGTGCGGGCCCTGGAGCGGTCCGAGGAGCCGCCTTCGATCATATAGCTGCCGACGGTCCACGGCGCCCCGGCAAAGCCGATGAGCGTCTTCTCAGGGTCCAGCCTGGCCCGGACCAGCGACAGGGTGTCGCCGATGGCCGACAGCCGGGCGGTGGAGGCGTCGATCTCGCCGGCCATGCTGTCCAGCGACGGCAGTTCGCCAAGCCTTGGACCTTCACCGGCCTCGAACCAGACCTTCTGGCCAAGGGCGCCGGGGATCAGCAGGATGTCGGCGAAGACAATGGCCGCATCGAAGGGAAACCGGCGTAGCGGCTGCAGGGTGACTTCCGCTGCCTTCTCGCTGTCATGACAGAAGGCGATGAAGTCCGGCGCCGTCGCCCGGACAGCGCGGTACTCGGGCAGATAGCGTCCGGCCTGACGCATGAACCAGACCGGAGGACGCTCGAGCGTTTCTCCGGCGAGAACGCGGAGCAGGGCGGGAAGGGGCGAAGGGTTCATGGAGAGCCTTCTTGCCTCCCGGGGCTCGACACGCAAGGCCCCCCTTAATCTCTTAATAGAAGATTAATTTAGGGGGGAAGAAGGAGAGGGGGCAGGGGGCTGTGGGGACAACAGCGGCGGGCCCGTGACTTTTCCAGGGCCGCCAAGCGGGGATTCGACCATCATCCACAGACTCGCAATGCGGGTGTCAGGTCTGTGGGCAAGTCATCAAGCCGCTGATTCCGGAGCAGGATTCCCAAGCCAAAGCGGGGACAGATCTGAGCGAACTGGAGTCGTTAACCTTGAACCGTCTTCAACTGTTCGACCCCTCCCCGGCGAGGACCGGTCTGTGGGCGGCTCAAAGGTAAACAGAAGGTTAATCCCCGGCCCCGGACGAGCGGCCTCCGGAGCGGTGGAGCAATGTGGACAGGTTAATGAAACCTTAACGAACCATCCACAGGGCCTGGCGGGCCAACAAGCCTCTAGGCGATCCGCCCCGACGACCGTTATGGACGTGACCATGACCGGGTCCGCGAAGATCGCCACCTATTTCCATGTTCATCTCGTGTCGGATTCCACCGGCGAGACCCTGAACGCCATGGCCCGCGCGGTTTGCGCCCGGTTCACCGACACCCTGCCGATCGAACATATCTTCGCCCTGGTCCGCTCCGCCCGCCAGCTGGACCGGGCGCTTGAGGAAATCGCCGCCGCGCCGGGGATTGTCATGCACACCATCGTCGAGCCTGAGCTGCGGGCCGCGCTGGAAGAAGGGTGCCGACGGCTGGAGATGCCCTGCATCGCGCCCCTCGATCCGGTGATGGCCAGCATGAGCCGCTATCTGGGCGTGGCCATCTCCTCGCGGGTCGGGGCCCAGCATGCGCTGGACAATGACTATTTCGACCGCATGGAAGCGCTGAACTACGCCATTGGCCACGACGACGGTCAGGGCGGACCCGATCTGACCCAGGCCGATGTGGTGCTGGTCGGGGTGTCGCGAACCTCCAAGACGCCGACCTGTATCTATCTGGCCCACCGGGGCATCCGGGCGGCCAATGTGCCGCTGGTTCCCCATATGCCGGCCCCGCCGCAGCTGCTGGATCTGAAGAACACCCTGATCGTCGGCCTGATCACCAGTCCCGACCGGCTGGTGCAGATCCGTCGCAACCGCCTGCTGTCCCTGCGCGAGGATCGCGGCACCGACTATGCCGATGTCGATGCGGTGCGGCAGGAAATCATCCATGCCCGGCGACTGTTCGAGCGTCACGGCTGGCCGGTGATCGACGTCACCCGGCGTTCGGTCGAGGAAACCGCCGCGGCGATCATCAACCTGCTGCATGGCGGGCGCGGCCAGGTGGAGCTGCTGACTTGAGCATCATCCTCGCCTCGACCAGTTCCGCCCGGCGGGCCCTGCTGTCGGCCGCCGGCGTCGATCACGAAGCCATGTCGCCCGGCGTTGACGAAGCAGCGGCCAAGGCCTCGCTGCTGGCCGACAACGCCACGCCGCGCGAAGTCGCTGACGCCCTTGCCGAGCTCAAGGCGGTGCGGATCAGCGCCCGTCGACCCGGCGCCTATGTCATCGGCGCCGACCAGACGCTGGATCTGGATGGCCGGCTGTTCGACAAGGCCGAAACGACCTCCGAGGCCCGCGAGCGGCTGCAGCTGCTGCGCGGCAAGACCCATCTTCTGCATTCCGCCGTGGTCGTGGCCCGGGACGGCGTTCCGATCTGGCGCGACGTGCCCTCGGCCCGACTGACCATGCGCCCGTTCAGCGATAACTTCCTCGACGCCTGGATGGCGCGTCAGGGGGACGGCATCCTGGGATCGGTCGGCTGCTATCGCCTCGAGGACGAGGGCGTGCAGCTGTTTTCAAAGATTGACGGCGACTACTTCACCATCCTCGGCCTGCCCATGCTTGGGCTGCTGGACCTGCTGCGACGACACGAGATCCTGGCCGCCTGAGGGGGACGCCGGGGAAGACCGGGGGAGGGTCTTCAGACATGACGATTTCGGGGACCACCATGGTGGTCGGGGTGGCCGGTGCGCCGGTCAGCCATTCGCTCAGTCCACTGATCCACAATGCCTGGATCGCCCATGCGGGGATCGACGCGGTCTATGTGCCGTTCGCCGTGCCGGAAGACGGTTTCGCCGCCTTCGCCACCGGGCTGCGCGGCGGGATCGTCCGTGGACTGAACGTCACCATTCCCTTCAAGGTGATGGCGCTGGAACTGTCCGATCTGGCGGGCCAGCTGGCCGAGAAGGCCGGCTCGGCCAATCTGCTGACCTATGGCGCCGACGGCCGGATCACCGCCCGCAACACCGATGGCCCGGGCATGCTGGACGCCATCGCCATCCAGGCCCCGGGCTTTGATCCGGCGGCGGGCCCGGCGGTGATCTTCGGCGGCGGCGGCGCGGCCAGGGGGGCGGCGGCGGCCCTGCTGATGGCCGGATCGCCGTCCGTGCGGCTGATCAACCGGACCCGCGAGCGGGTGCTGACCATGTCGCGGGCGCTGGGGCCGCTGGTCACCGGCTACGGCATCGATGATCATCGCAAGGCGCTGGAGGATGCGTCGGTGATCATCAACGCCACCGCCCTTGGCCTTGGTGGGGGCCCTGGTCCGGACATGGACTTTACGGCCGTGCCGCCGAATGCTGTGTTCATGGACATGGTCTACAAACCCCTCGACACCCGCTTCCTGCAGGCGGCCCGCGCCGCCGGTCACCGCACGGTCGACGGTCTGGAAATGCTCATCCGCCAGGCGGCGCCCAGCTTCGAGGCCTTCTTCGGCCAGCCGCCTCCAGAGGAGGTCGATGTCCGCGACCTGGCCCTGAAAGCCCTGGCGGCGAGCGCGTCATGATCCTGATCGGCCTCACCGGATCGATCGGCATGGGCAAGTCGACTACGGCCGGCCTGTTCGCCGCCGAGGGCGTGCCGGTCTATGACGCCGACGCCGCTGTGCATCAGCTCTACGCCCGGGGCGGAGCGGCGGTCGAACCGCTGGAGGCCGAGTTCGGCGACGTGGTCGTCGACGGAGCCATCGACCGCGAGCGGCTCAGCGCCAAGGTGCTGAAGGACCCTGACGCGATGAAGCGGCTGGAGGCCATTGTTCATCCTCTGGTCGGAGCCAGCCGCATCGACTTCTTCAAAAAGGCCCAGGAGCAGGAGGCGGACATCGTGGTGCTGGATATCCCGCTGCTGTTCGAGACCGGCGGCGAGAAGGCCATGCAGGCGGTGGTCGTGGTCTCCGCGCCGCCCGAGGAACAGCGACGGCGGGTTCTGGCCCGCCCCGGCATGACGGCCGAGAAGTTCGAGTCCATCTTCGCCCGTCAGACCCCCGACGCCGAGAAGCGGCGACGCGCCGATTTCGTCATCGACACCGGCCAGGGCGTCGATCACGCCCGCGAACAGGTCAGAGAGGTGTTGGCAACCTTGCGCGCCGGGTGGACGCGGCCCGCCGAAGCCCGCTAGGACTTGGCGCAATGGCGCGCCACATCGTCCTTGATACCGAGACCACGGGTCTTGATCCCAACACCGGCCACCGGCTGATCGAGATCGCCTGTGTCGAGGTGGTGGACTACATCCCGACCGGCGCCGAGTTCCACGAATACGTCCAGCCGGACCGGCAGATCGATCCGGACGCCGAGCGGGTGCACGGCATTTCCCTGGCCATGCTGGCCGGCAAGCCGAGGTTCCACGATCCTTCGGTTGTAGACCGCTTCCTCGAGTTTATCGGCGAGGACATCCTGGTGGCGCACAATGCGCCCTTCGACCGGGGCTTCATCAACGCCGAGCTGGCCCGCTGCAAGCGCCCGCCGCTGCCGGACGACCGCTGGGTCGACACCTTGGCTCTGGCCAAGAAGAAGTTCCCGGGGATGTACAACTCCCTGGACGCCCTCTGTAAGCGGATGAAGATCTCGCTGGCCTCGCGGGACAAGCACGGGGCCCTGATCGACGCCAATCTGCTGGCCCAGGTCTATCTGGAGCTTCAGGGCGGCAAGGAGCGGGCGCTGGATCTGACCAGCGCGGTGGCCGTTCGCGCCGCCAACGCCGCGGTTCAGGCCGCCTATGGCGCCCGGCCCCGGCCGCTGCCCTGCCGGATCAGCGACATTGAGCGCGAGGCGCATGAGGCCTTTGTGCGGGATGTGCTGAAGGACAAGGCCGTCTGGCTGACCCTGGCCTGACTGTGACAGCAGACTGAAACGACAAAGGCCCGCCCGGCGCTTGCGGCGCGAGGCGGGCCCCTGTTTTTCAGATCAGGAAAATCAGGCCTGGCCGATGACCACGCCCGGGCCTTCGCCCTGGGCCTGACGGGCCTGATAGATGCCGGCGAAATCGATCGGCTCCAGCATGAAGGGCGGGAAGCCGCCGTCGCTGGTCAGATCGGCGATGATCCGGCGGGCGAAGGGGAAAAGGAAGCGCGGGGCCTCGATCATCAGAACCGGCTCCAGCTCGGTTTCCGGAACGCCCTCGACCTGGAACAGGCCGCCGTAGACCAGCTCGATCTTGAAGGCGGCTTCCTCGGCGCGCTTGGCGTCGACCTGCAGCTTCAGGTCCACCTCGAACAGACCGTCGTTACGGCCCCGGGCGTTCAGCTCGACGCCGATGTCGATCTGCGGCGAGTCGCCGGTGGCCCGCAGGGATTCCGGCGCGCGGGGGTTTTCAAAAGACAGGTCGCGGGTGAACTGCGCCAGGATCCGGATGCCGGGGTTGGCCAGTTCGGCGCCGTTGGGCGCGCCCGGGGCGCCGGCTTCGGTGTCGGTCATGTCTGGAGGTCCGTAAGTGGGAAAAACAAGGCGCGGTCGCTAACACGCAGGCCCGCCGGGCGCAATGACGCGGCCGGAAGGCGTGTGAACCCTTTGGCCAGACAAGTCATTTAAGAGGGGAGACTGACGCGGCGGGGCGCATGCCCTATATATCCGTGGAAGACACCAGCACGCAGGCGCACACCTTGAACCAGAACCTTGTCCTTATCCTCTTTGCCGTCCTGGCCGGCGTGGTGCTGTATCAGCTGTATTCCGTGCTGGGCCGCAGGGTCGGCCGTCAGCCGGAAGACGCCCAGCGAGAAGCCATCGAGCGCGGTCAGGCCAAGCCTCCGGCCATGGACGCCGAGGAAGACCGGCTGCCGGAAGGCGTGATCCTGACCGGTCTGGCCGCTGTTCGGGCCCGCGACCCGTCGTTCGACATCGGCCACTTCCTGGATGGCGCAAAGGGCGCCTACCAGATGGTGGTCAAGGCCTTCCACGAGGGCGACCGGCCGATGCTCGAGCGTCTGCTGGCCCCGAAAGTCTATGCCGACTTCGATGCGGCCATCCTCCAGCGCGAGAGCGAAGACCGCACCGAGACCGTCGAATTCCTGCAGCCGCCCCGCGCTGATCTGGAATCCGCGACCATGGACGGCGACAAGGCCCGGCTGGAGGTCCGCTTCCTGGCCGAGTTCCGCGCCCGCACCAAGGGACCGGAAGGCGAGGGCGTTGATGATCGCCGCACCGCCGAGCTCTGGACCTTCGAGCGGGACGTCACCCAGCGCGATCCCAACTGGGTTCTGACCCACGTCGACGCCGCCGAGGCCTGATGCGCCGGCTTCTTCTCGCCGCCGGCCTTGCCTTCCTGCTCGCCGGTTGCGCGACGACGCCAAAGCCTGGCCAGGCGGACGTTCCGGTTACGCCCGCGCCGACTCCGGATCGCCCTGATCCCCAGCCGCCGCGACCGCCGGTCGAAGGCCTCGCCCTCTCGGCCCTGCCCGGCTGGGACAGGGAAGACCACGGCGCCGCCCTGGCCGCCATTGTCGCCAGTTGCCGCCTGAAGCCCCAGCCTCTGTTCCACGCCGCCTGCCGGCGGGTGACCGAGGCGGGTCCGCTGACCGGGGAGCCGGCGCGGCAATTGCTGGAACAGACCTTCCGGGCGGTTCCCGTCGGCGGGACCGGCATGCTGACCGCCTACTTCTCTCCGGAATACGAGGCGCGCTTCTCCCGCACCGGTGAGTTTACAGCCCCTGTCCGCCCCAGACCCGATGACCTGATCGTTCAGGGTGACGCCGCGCCCGATCCGAAAAGACCGGGCTGGAAGGGCGAGGGGCGACGGATCAACGGCCGGATGCAGCCCTATGCCGACCGCGCCGAGATCGAGGCCGGCGAAGAGCCGCGCCCCCTGGCGTGGATGCGGCCGGAAGACCTGTTCTTCCTGCAGATCCAGGGCTCCGGGTCGCTGGTTCTGCCGGATGGCAGACGCAAGCGCGCCGTCTTTGCCGCCATCAACGGCCTGCCGTTCAAGGGCATCGCCACCCCGATGCGCGATCGCGGCCTGCTGCCGGAAAACGGCACGTCCGGCGACGCCATCCGCGCCTGGCTGGCCGACCACCGGGGTCCGGAGGCCGATGAGGTCATGCAGCTCAATCCCCGCTATGTCTTCTTCCGTATGGAAGACGACAGCGGGGCCGAAGCCACCGGCGCGGCCAATGTGCCGTTGCTGGCCGGCCGGGCTATCGCCGTCGATCCGTCCTGGCACGACTACGGCGCCCTCTACTGGATCGACGGACAGGCCCCCAGCCTGGCCGGCGCCTTCCCGCGCTACAGCCGGGTGGTCTCGGCCCTTGATACCGGCGGGGCCATTCGTGGTCAGGTCCGGGCCGATCTCTACATCGGCCGGGGCGGCGTCGCCGGTCGCGAGGCCGGACGGGTCAAGCATGACCTGCGGATGTGGCGTCTGATTCCGGCCCCGACCCTCGCCGCCGTCCCGTGAAACGGCCGGCCCGCCCCGAGGAACTGGCGCTTTGGGCGATGGTCGCCGAGACGGTCAAGCCGATGCCGGGCCGCAGCCTGCCAAGGCTTCCGGATCCGACGGCCGGCGAGCCCGTCGCCCTGCCGCCGAAAATTCCCGGCAAGGCGCCGCCCGCCGCGCCGGCGCGTCCGTTGAAAAGCAAAACCCCGCCGCCGCCCGAGAGTCTCGAACCCAATCGCGCCCGCCGGGTGATCCGCGAGCATGATCCGATCGCCGGACGCATCGATCTACACGGCCTGACCGTTGACCGTGCGCGGCCGGCGCTGGAGCGGTTTATCCTGTCGTCCTGGGAGCAGGGCGACCGGGTGGTTCTGGTCATTACCGGCAAGGGAACCCAGGGCGAGGGCATCATCCGTCGCCTGACGCCCGAATGGCTGGCGTCCCATCCGCTGCGGCCGATGATCGCCGGGGTTCAGGCCGCCCACCGTCGCCACGGCGGCGCCGGGGCCCTCTATGTGGCCCTCAAGCGCCGCGCCTGACCTCCCCGTTCAGGGGATCAGCAGGGTCGAACCGGTGGTCTTGCGCGCTTCCAGAGCTTCATGCGCCGCCCGCGCCTCGGCCAGCGGATACTCCGCCCCGATGGCGATCTTCACCGCGCCTGACGCGATATGGGCGAACAGGGCCGCGGCGCTGTCGTCCAGCTCGTCGGTGGTGGCGACATAGTCGCCAAGGGTCGGCCGGGTCAGGAACAACGATCCGCCGCGCATCAGCTGCAGGGGCGAGACCGGCGGGGCGGGCCCCGAGGCGTTGCCGTAGGTGGCCAGCAGGCCGCGCCGGGCCAGGCTGCCGAGGCTGCCTTCAAGCGTCGCCGCGCCGACGCCGTCATAGACGACCCGCACGCCGGCTCCGTCGGTCAGCTCGCGGACCCGTTTGGCGACGTCTTCGTGATCATAGAGGATCACGCTCTCGCAGCCATTGGCCAGGGCCAGCTCGGCCTTGGCTTCCGACCCGGCGGTGCCGATCACCCGGGCGCCGATGGCCTTGCCCCACTGGGCCAGGATCAGACCCACGCCCCCGGCGGCGGCATGGACCAGGATCGTGTCCCCGGCGACCACTGGACAGCATCGGCGGATCAGGAACTCGGCGGTCATGCCCTTGAGCAGGCTGGCGGCGGCGACCCTGGCGTCGACGCCGGCCGGCAGTTTCACCGCCCGGCCCTGATCGATGACCTTGGCCTCTGCATAGCCGCCAAGACCGCCAAGGCCGTAACCGGCCAGGTCGCCGACAGCGAACCGCGTGACCCCCTCGCCGATCGCCTCGACGACACCGGCCCCTTCCTGACCCAGCACCGCTGGATAGCTCATCGGATAGAGGCCCGAGCGCTGGTAGGTGTCGATGAAGTTCAGCCCCGCCGCCTGCTGGCGGATGAGGATCTGGCCGGGACCGGGGGCGGGGGTGTCGATCTCGACCGCCGCCAGAACTTCGGGCCCGCCGGCTTTCGTCGCCTGAATCGCCAGCATGATCAGGCCAGGTTGGTCTTGAAGAAGGCGGCCGTGCGGGCGTTGGCCGCGGCGGCGTCGCTGGCGTTGTAGTTTTCCCCGCCGACCCGGGCAAAGGCGTGATCGCGGCCCGGATAGTCGTGGATCTCGATATGGGCGTGGTTGTCCAGCGCCTGATGGATCAGGGCCTGGGCTTCCTTGGGCACGAACCCGTCCTCGCCGGCGATGTGCATCAGCAGCGGCTGGGCCAGCTTTTCCGCCTCGCCCAGATATTTCTCGATGCCCACGCCATAGTAGCTGACGGCGGCGTCGGCGTCGGTGCGGGTTCCGGTCAGGAAGGCCAGCAGGCCGCCCAGGCAAAAGCCGACGGCCCCGACCTTGCCGCTCGAGCCGGGCAGGTCGCGAACCTGGTCGATGGTGGCGGCGATATCCTCGACTCCGGCGTCGACGTTGAAGGCGTTGAACAGTTCAAAGGCACGCTTCCATTCGGCTTCCGACTGGTCGGTGATGTCGATGCCGGGCTCGATCCGCCAGAACAGATCAGGGCAGACGGCGATGTAGCCCTGAGCCGCGAAGTCGTCGGCGATGTCGCGCATCACCTTGTTGACCCCGAAGATTTCCTGGATGACGACGATCACCGGGGCGGTTTCAGCCTCCGGCCGGGCCACATAGGCCGAAAACTCGCCGTCCGGCGTCTTGATGGTCAGGCTGTTCCCGCTCATGGTCGTCTCCCGTCTGAATGTCCGTGCCGTGCACATAACCGCCGTCGATGCCACGTCCCAATGACAAACCTGTGGGGTCGGCGCCAGAAAGTCTGAACATGAAGGTCACCGTCGAGATTGATTGCACCCCGGTCGAGGCGCGCAGCTTCCTGGGTCTGCCGGATGTCACCACCCTCAACGACCATATGATGGCCGAGATGCAGAAGCGGATGGACGCCAATATGGCGGCGCTTGCGCCGGAGGAGTTGATGAAGACCTGGACCGCCTTCGGCATGGGCGCCCAGGAGCAGTTCCGCAAACTGATGACCGCCGCGGCGACCTCGGCCATGGGCTCCACCAAACCCAAATGACGGACACGATTTTCGCCCTGGCCACCGCGCCCGGCCGGGCGGCGGTGGCGGTGGTGCGCCTGTCGGGCCCCCGCTCGGGGGAGGCGCTTGTCGCCCTGAGCCGCCGGACGCTGCCCGCGCCACGTCGGGCGTCCCTGCGAAAACTGCTCAGCGCCGACGGCCAGATGCTGGACGAAGCGCTGGTCCTGTGGACGCCGGGGCCGGGCAGCTACACCGGCGAGGATGCCGTCGAACTTCATCTCCACGGCGGGCCGGCCATTGTCGAGGGCGTGCTGACAGCGCTGGCGGCTCTGAAACTGCGCCTGGCGGAACCGGGGGAGTTCACCCGCCGGGCCTTCGAGCACGGGAAACTGGACCTCGCCCAGGCCGAGGCCGTCGCCGATCTGATCGACGCCGAGACCTCCGCCCAGGCCCGACAGGCCCTCGGCCAGCTGGGCGGTGCCTTGTCGGGGCGCTACGACGCCTGGCGCGACGGGCTGGTGCAGGCCCTGGCCATGCTGGAAGCAGCGGTCGACTTCCCGGATGAGGAACTGCCTGCCGATGTCGCCGCCCGCGCGGCCCCGCCGATCCGGTCGCTGCTGGAGGACATCACCGCCGCCCTGGCCGATGAGGATCGTGGCCGCCGGGTGCGGGAAGGTTTCCGCATCGCTCTGGTCGGGGCGCCCAACGCCGGCAAGAGCAGCCTGCTCAACGCCCTGACCGGACGGGACGCGGCCATCGTCACCGCCACGCCGGGGACCACCCGGGATGTGATCGAGGTTCCGCTGGTGCTGGGCGGCTACAAGGTTCTGCTCGCCGACACCGCCGGGGTCAGGGACACCGACGAGGCCATCGAGGCCGAAGGGGTCCGCCGCGCCAGGGCCTGGGCGGCGTCCGCCGACCTGCGCCTGTGGGTCGTCGACGGCAGCCGGGATGACGAGGACTGGCAGGAGGCGGACGGCCTGACCGGCCCCGGCGATCTTCTGGTGCTCAACAAGTCGGATCTGGGCGCCGGGGCGACGGCCCGGTCCCTGGCCGGACGGGGGCTGGAAACCGTGTCCCTGTCGCTTCTGTCGCCCAAGGATGCGGACCAGCTCAAGGCGCGGCTTCAACGGAAGGTGTTCGAGGCCCTCTCCGGGGGCGAGTTTCCGACCGCGACCCGTCTTCGCCACGCCGAAAGCTTGACCGAGGCGCGAACAAGGCTGGAGCAGGCGCTTGAGACTCTTGAGCCCTCGGTGGAGCTGTCTGCTGAGAATGTGCGGCTGGCGATCCGCGCTCTGGCCCGGGTCACGGGGCGGATCGGGGCCGAGGACATACTAGATGTGGTGTTTTCCAGTTTCTGCATCGGCAAATGAGGTGTTTCACGTGAAACATCGTCATCGACCCCCATCAGGCCCCGAAAGTCCCGGCTCGCCATGTTTCACGTGAAACACTGACGGGCGATCAACTCTCGTCGATCCGCGTGACTCACCCCCATCCGCCACTGTATAAGGCCCCTCCAACGCCCCCGCTCGTCGGGGGCGCTCGCTTTTGAGTCTGTCGATGTTGTCCTGGGACGTGATTGTCATTGGTGGCGGCCATGCGGGCTGCGAGGCCGCGGCGGCTTCCGCCCGCTTTGGCGCGCGCACCCTTCTGCTGACCCACAAGCTCGAAACCATCGGTGAGATGAGCTGCAATCCGGCGATCGGCGGGTTGGGCAAGGGCCATCTGGTTCGCGAGATTGATGCGCTGGACGGGCTGATGGGCCGCATGGCGGACCAGGCCGGCATTCAGTTCCGCATGCTGAACCGCTCCAAGGGCCCAGCCGTGCGCGGCCCCCGCAGCCAGATTGACCGCAAACTCTATCGCCAGGCTATGCAGGCCGAGCTCGCCGAGACGCCCAATCTGTCCATTGAGGCCGAGGCGGTCGAAGACCTGATTGTCGAGGACGGGGTGGTCGTCGGCGTGGTCGGCGCCTCGGGCCGCACCTGGCGGGCGGGCAGGGTGGTTCTGACCACCGGCACCTTCCTCAAGGGCGTCATTCACCTCGGCGAACAACGCATCCCGGCGGGACGGGTCGGAGACGCCCCGGCCATTGGTCTGTCGGACCGCCTCTATGCCACGGGTCTCGACATGGGCCGGCTGAAGACCGGGACGCCGGCGCGCCTTGATGGCCGGACGATCGCCTGGGACCGGCTGGAGATGCAGGATGCGGACGCCGATCCGGTCCCCTTCTCCTTTCTGAACGACCGCATTGATGTCCCGCAGATCCAGTGCGGCATCACCTTCACCACGGCCGAGACCCACAGGATCATCGCCGAGCGGCTGAATGAATCGGCCGTCTATGGCGGTCGGGCGACGGGCATCGGCCCGCGCTACTGCCCGTCCATCGAGGACAAGGTTGTGCGGTTCGCCGACAAGAGCAGCCACCAGGTCTTCCTCGAACCGGAAGGTCTCGACGATCCGACGGTCTATCCCAACGGCGTCTCGACCTCGGTTTCGGAGGAAACCCAGAGCCTCTTCCTGCGGACCATTCCGGGTCTGGAAGCGGTGACCATCCTGCGGCCGGGCTACGCCATCGAATATGACTATGTGGATCCGCGTGAGCTGTTCCCGACCCTGGAGGTGAAGAGGCTCCCGGGCCTGTATCTCGCCGGCCAGATCAATGGGACAACCGGTTATGAAGAGGCCGGGGCCCAGGGGCTGGTCGCCGGGCTCAATGCGGCGCGGGCGGCCTCCGGCGCCGACGCGCTCAGCCTGGCGCGGGATGAGGCCTATATCGGGGTGATGATCGACGATCTGGTCACCCGGGGCGTCACCGAGCCCTATCGGATGTTCACCAGCCGCGCCGAGTTTCGTCTGACCCTGCGGGCCGACAATGCCGATCAGCGGCTGACGGCCCGCGGGATCGCCGCCGGCGTCGTCGGCTCCGGGCGGGCCGAAGTGTTTCACGTGAAACAACGGGCCCTCGATGAGGCGCGGACCTTCGCGGCCGAGCACACCCTGACGCCCTCTGAAGCGGTGAAGCTGGGTCTCCCGATCAAGGCCGACGGCCAGAGGCGCAATCTGACCCAACTGATGGCCTATCCGGGCGTGACCCTTGATCGCCTCGGCGAAATCTGGCCCGCCGTGACCGGATGGGCTCCGGCGATCCGCGAGCAGGTCGAAATCGACGCCGCCTACAGCGGCTATCTGGATCGTCAGCAGGCCGACGTCGACGCCTTCCGCCGCGACGAGAACCTGACCCTGCCGGCCGACCTCGACTATGGCGCGATCGGCGGACTTTCCAACGAAGTCCGCGAGAAACTGGCCCGCGTTCGCCCGCTCACCTTGGGCCAGGCCGCCCGCATCGAAGGCGTCACTCCCGGCGCGATCACAGCCCTGCTTGCCCATGTCCGACGCGCCCATGCAGCCTGAACCCAAGGCCCTGGCGCCCGACAGCCCTGACATCTTCGCCGCCGCCATCGAGGCGACGCCGGTGCAGATGGCTGACCTCATCCGCTATCGCGACCTGCTCGAAGAGTGGAACGGCCGGATGAATCTGGTCGGGCCCTCGGCCCTGGCCAGCTTCTGGTCGCGGCATGCCCTCGACAGCGCCCAGTTGCTCAAACTGGCCCCGGACGCCCTGCGCTGGGCTGACCTGGGTACAGGGGCGGGTTTGCCGGGACTGGTTCTGGCCATCCTGCTGAAGGGCCGCCCGGGCGCGAAAATCTATCTGGTCGAAAGCCTGGCCAAGCGCTGCCGTTTCCTGTCGGAAGTGGTGGCCGAGCTGAACCTGCCGGCCGAGGTGGTCAACGCCCGCGCCGAGGATGTTCAGCTGACCGTCGACATCGTCACCGCCCGCGCCGTCGCGGCCTTGCCGCGGCTGCTGAACTTTGCCGAACCCTGCCTGAAGGCGGGCGCCCGGGCGCTGTTCCTTAAAGGCCAGGCGGCCGAGACCGAACTGTCCCAGGCCCGCGCCGGCTGGCGCCTCGACGCCCGTCTCATTGCAAGCCTCAGCGATCCGGATGGCCGGATTGTCGATATCAGGAGCGCCAAACGTGTCCGACAGCATTGAGTCCGTCGCCGGGATGGCGAAACCGGCCGCCAAGGCCGCACCGATGCGCGTCTTGGCCATCGCCAACCAGAAGGGCGGGGTGGGCAAGACCACGACCGCGATCAACCTGGGCACCGCCCTGGCGGCCGTCGGCGAGCGCGTCCTGCTGCTCGATACGGATCCCCAGGGCAACGCTTCGACCGGGCTTGGCGTGCCGCGCCAGGCCCGCCGGGTGACGATGTATGACGTCTATTCCGGCGAGAAGACGCTGGAGGAAGCCGCCACCCCGACGGCCCTGCCGGGCCTGGACCTGGCCCCGTCTGACGCCGATCTGTCCGGTCTCGAACTCGAATTGGGCAACAGTCCGCGTCGCTCCTACCGTTTGCGCGACGCCTTGGCCGCCCTGCGGGCCAGCGGCAAATACAGCTATGTGCTGATCGATTGCCCGCCGTCGCTGAACCTGCTGACCGTCAACGCCATGACCGGCGCCGACGCGGTCTTTGTGCCGCTGCAGTGCGAGTTCTTCGCCCTCGAGGGCCTGACCCAGTTGATGCGGACGGTGGAACTGGTGCGGGGCAGCCTCAATCCGGCGCTGGAAATCCAGGGGGTGGTCCTGACCATGTACGATCGCCGCAACAGCCTGTCGGAACAGGTGGCGCGCGATGTCCGGGCCCATTTTGGCGACAAGGTCTATGAGACGGTTATTCCCCGCAACGTCCGGGTTTCCGAGGCGCCGTCCTTCGGCAAGCCGGTGTTGATCTACGATCTGAAGTGCGCCGGCTCCCAGGCCTATCTGAAGCTGGCCCGTGAAGTGGTGCAGCGCGAGCGGCAACGCCGCGCCCGCGCCGCCTGACAACAAGAACGACAAGAAGAAAGACCGAGACATGGCTGAAGGACGTAGAGGGCTGGGCCGGGGCCTGTCGGCGCTGCTGGGCGAAGCGGATGCGGCGGACGCGGCCGATGCGGATTCCGCGGCTGCGGCGGCTGACGCGGGTGGCCGCGAGGTTCCGATCGAGCTGGTCCGGGCCAATCCCGACCAGCCGCGCCGCACCTTCGATCGCGATGATATCGACGCCCTGGCCGCCAGCATCCGCGAGAAGGGCATCCTGCAGCCGATCCTGACCCGCCCCATGCCGGGCGCGCCGGGCGAGTTCCAGATTGTCGCCGGCGAACGCCGCTGGCGCGCGGCCCAGGTCGCCGGTCTTCGCACCGTGCCGATCCTGGTGCGGGAGTTCGATGACCAGCAGGTTCTCGAGATCGCCATTGTCGAGAACGTCCAGCGGACCGACCTCAACCCCTATGAAGAGGCGCTCGGCTACAAACAGCTGATCGAGAAGTTCGGCCACACTCAGGAAGCCGTCGCCGATGTCGTCGGCAAGAGCCGGCCCCATATCGCCAACGCCCTGCGGCTGCTGACCCTGCCGCGCGACATCCTGACCATGCTGGTCGAGGGCCAGCTGACCGCCGGCCACGCCCGGGCCCTGGTCGGCTCCGAAAAGGCCGTTGATCTGGCTCGCGCCGTGATCCGCGACGGCCTCAGCGTCCGCCAGACCGAAGCCCTGGTGAAAAGCGCCGCCCAGCCGAAAACAAAGGCCCCGTCAGCGCCCAAATCCGCCTCCCAGGCGGTCAAGGACCACGACACCACGGCGCTGGAGAGCGATCTGGCGGACATCCTCGGCCTCGAGGTCGAGATCCGCGACGCCGGGGGTCAGGGCGAGGTGCGGCTCAAGTACGCCACCCTCGAACAGCTCGACGATCTCTGCCGGCGACTGACGCGGGCGGGCTGAACGCGTTTGCAGGGTTGCGTGCTTCGACACGCGACCCTTGCGGTCGCCACCCAGCCGGACGAAGCGGACATCGTCATGCTGAGTAGCCTCGCTCCGGCGAGGCGTGTCGAAGCACGCACGATCTCTAGAGCGGGTCGCGAAAAAGTGGATACCGGTCTTTCCCGTCAAATCCGCCCTAAACACGGGATCTAGGGCGCGTTCCGATTAGTGGGAACCGGTAATCGGATCAAACGCGCGACCAACAAAAGCCTGGAGCGGAGCGATTTGATTCCATCAAATCGAGCCCTGCTCTAGGGCGCGATCTCTTCCGAGAAGGCCTTCACGTCCGCAATCAGACTGGTCACCGACAGGGCGACCAGTTCGCCGCCCTTTTCCGGAGACGCCTGGGCCGGATCAGAGCCCATGCGGCCATCGGCGTAGCGTTTGCGGAAATCGATCGCTTCCCGGATCGGACCATTCGGCGCTACCGGCGGGTCATACTTTGCCGTCTTGATGGCGTCGGGATAGGCCCATTGGGTGACGGCGATCTCCGACGGGGTCGCGTGGCTGCCGTGGCCTTGCGGAAACCGCCGGTTGGCCAGGGCGTGGACGCCGGACAGGTCCCACCAGTTTTTCAGTTTGCAGGCGAAGCCACGGGGAACACGGCCGAAACTGGCTTCCGCGTAAAGCTCGGAGAAGGCCGCCTCGATGGTGGCGACATTTCCGCCGTGGCCGTTGAGGAAGTAGATCTTCTCGAATCCGTGCCCGGCCAGGGACCGGCACCAGTCGCCGATCGCCGAGATAAAGGTGCTGGGGCGCAGGGAAATGGTGCCCGGAAAGCCGAGGTGATGCTGGGCCATACCGATATTGAAGGTTGGCCCTACCAGCAGGTCTGACCGATCTTTCTGGGCTTCATGGGCGATAATCTCGGGACACATCCAGTCTGTGCCCAACAGGCCCGTCGGTCCGTGCTGCTCATTGGAGCCGATAGGGATGACCACCGTGCGCGAGCGGGTGAGAAAATCCTCGATTTCGGGCCAGGTGGACTTGGCGAGCAGCATCGGCAGGCTCCTTTAGCGGCAGACAGGGGTGGCCAGTCATAGAGCCTGCGACCGGGCATGACGAGGCCGGCCCGCCGGAACGGGTAAACCCCGGCGGGCCTGGGCTGACACAGGCAAGCGGTGGCGGCTGCCGGGTTGGCAGCCGCCCGGAGGGCCTAAGGTTTGTCGCCCTTGGGGAGGGCGGCGACTTCTTCCGGGGTCAGCTTGGTCAGGGTTTTCACCGCGCAGCGTTGCGGACCCATGCTGCTCGACTGCACCACCACACGGACGTCCTGCGCCGAGCAGATGCTGGAGCTCGGACTGGAGTCGAGCGCGATGCCGAGCGCGCTGTCCATATCCAGGCAGCGACCGAACATCTCGGCCTTGTAGGTATCGCGACCGGCCTTGAGGTAGAGGGTTTCCTCGTCGCTGGCCGAGAAGTTGGTCACCTGGCTGTTGAAGAAACAGTCGAGCTTGCGGGCAGGCGCGGCGGCCTTGTCGTCACCGGCTCCGGCTGTGGCGGCGGCGCCGGAAAGAAGTACGGCGGCGCCCAGAGCGCCGGCCAGAATAAGCTTGTTCATCAGGTCCACTCCAAAAAGCCCGTCCAGAACCGAAGATAAGGGACAAAGACGACGTTTACGAGGCGCCGCCAGGAGCCCGTTCGCCGCCCTGACCCGATTGCCGCCGGGCCGCGCGACGGGCGAAACGGCCGGGATCCACGGCGTCCGCCAGTCTGGCGGGCAGCGGGGAGGGCGCGTTTGCGATCATCGAGGCCACATGCTCGGCCATCAACGGCGCCAGACAGAAGCCGCGCCCGCCAAGACCGGTCAGCAGAAACAGTCCCGGCTGGTCCGGCGCGGCGCCGGCCAGCGGCAGGTGATCGGCGCTCGCCGCCCGGATCGCCGCCCGTCCGGTCAGGGTCCGCGTCGCCAGATCGGCGGCGAGATCCGGCAGGCGAGCGGCAATACGCTCGATATTGTCCAGATCGTCCCGCGGCCGCAGGTCGGTGTCGGCGTCGTCCCGCTGATGGCTGGCCCCGAACAGCACCCCGCCGGGGGCCGGAACCGCATAGCCGCCAAAGGACACCGCGGACCCGAGCACTGCGCCCTCCGCCAGCGTCGCCTGTCCCCGCACCGGCTGCAGATTGACGCCGGACGCCAGCCGTCCCGAGAGGTGACCGCCGCTGACCACCACCGCCTCCGCCGTCATCAGGACCTCGCCGTCTCTGCCCAGAAGCGCCCAGCCGCCGTCGTCGTCCTGCCGCAGGGCCTCGACCGCGACGGTCTCTACCGCGCCGATCCAGGCGGTGACGATGGTTGAGGGCGACAGGACCATGGCCCGGGTCATCTCCAGGCCCTCGGGCCCGGCCGACATCTCGCCGGGCTCGAACAGTCCGCCGCCGGCGATCCGCGCGAAACGCTCGTCATCCCTGGGGCTGTCGGCCAGATGCAGGACCCCGCGCGACGCTTCAGCCCCGGGAATCCTTCCATAGAGCGCCTTTGCCCGGGCGAAGGCCTGGGCGAACAGGCCGGCGGGCGGTCCATCGCCGGCATCCAGCCTGGGGGTCATCAGGGCGGCCGCATTGCCGGAGGCCGCCGCCGCCGGGCCCAGCGGGTCGAACACCCGGACGCTCACACCCTCTTCGGCAAGAGCCCGGGCCATCGCGGCGCCGGCGATCCCCGCGCCGATCACCGCCACAGATCCAGGGGTGGTGTGAGGGGCGGCGTAGCCCCCATAGCGCGCCTCCAGCCGTTCGCGCTTGCGGCCAAAGCCCGGCTGTTTGCTGACCTCGAACCCGGCGGCGGCCAGACCCCGGCGCACCGATCCGGCGACGGTGAAGGTGGCGGCGCGGCCCCGCGGCGCCGTGCGTGCGGCGACCTGGGCCATCACCGTCTCGCTCCACATGGCGGGGTTGGCGGCCGGGGCGAAGCCGTCAAGGAACCAGGCGTCGGCGGCGCCCGTCCACTGCTCGAGGGCGGCCCCGGCATCCATCACCGCCACATCGAGGGTCGCCCCGAAGGCCGGCAGGTCACAGCGGTGAAAGCCCCGCGCCTGTCCCGGCCAGACTGCCAGCAGGGCCTCTGCGGCAGGCGCAATCTCCGGCCAGTTGGACAGCGCCCGCCGGGCGTCATCGGCCGACATCGGATGGGCTTCGATGCTGAAGATGTTCAGCCTGGCGCCGGGGGGCCGCGTCTCGGCCCACAGCATCAGCAGGGCGGCGATGTTCAGACCCGATCCGAAGCCCAGTTCCGCCACCGTAAACCGCGTCCGCTCCGCCCAGGCCTGGGGCAGACCGCATCCGTGCAGAAACACCGCCCGGGTTTCGGCAAGCCCGTCCTCACTGGAGAAATAGACATCGCCATAGAGTCGGGAAGCGGGCAGGCCGTCGTCGCGCCAGATGACGGGGGAGGCGGGCTCGGGCGGGTCCTGATCCATGGCCGGGGTTCTAGCCGAACTTCCGCCCGGCGTCAGGACGGCCGCGAAAGCGGGCGGTCAATCAACAGAAAAGGCCGCCCCGTCTGGAGCGGCCTTTCCCGTCAGTCCTTCAAGGGACTGGAAGCCTAGTGAGCCTTTTCTTCCGCCGGAGCGGTTTCGGCAGGCGCCGCTGCAGGCGTCGCCGCCGCATCAGTCGCCGGAGCCGCCTCGGTGGGAGCGGCCTCGGTGGGGGCGGCTTCAGCGACCGGAGCGGCCGCTTCCGGCGCGGCTTCGGTCGCCGCGGCTTCCGGCTCGGCGGCCTTCTCGACCGGCTTGCCGCAGGCGGCGACGGCGAGGGCGGCGATGGCCGCGCTGGCGATAAGAACTTTGCGGATCATGTTCCTGGAGTCCCCTTTTAGGAGTTCTTGTTAGACGCCCGACGATGGAGCGCCCGGGAACTATGGACCGATGAATCGACCGCACAAGGACCGATCTCACGGGTCCGTGATCACGGTGTGTTACGGCCGACAGACGGGTTCCGGCAATCCCTTGCCGTGTCAGCCCTCGGCGGGAATGGCCGAGAGGGCCTCTTCCAGCTCCAGGAAGCTGGGCTGGGCGCCGCTGGGGACGCTGCCGCGGCCGATTTCGACCGAAATCTGCGCCGCGTTGCCGTGCAGGTGGGCGACCAGCACCGACTGGATGATTCGGTAGAAGGCCCCGTCCTCATTGACCACGTCGCCGAGACGGGCGGCCAGGGGACCGACAATGCCATAGGCCAGGAACACGCCGAGGAAGGTGCCGACCAGGGCGCCGCCGATCATCCCGCCCAGCACTTCCGGCGGCTCGGTGATCGAGCCCATGGTCTTGATGACCCCGAGCACGGCGGCGACGATGCCCAGGGCGGGCAGGGCGTCGGCGAGGTTCTGCAGGGCGTGGGCCGGGGCGTGGGCCTCGTGGTGATGCTTCTCCAGCTGCTTTTCCATGGCGTCCTCGACCTGGTGAGGGTCCTCGAGGTTCATGGTCATCATCCGCAGGGTGTCGCAGATGAAGTCGACGGCGAAGTGATCCTTGGTGATCTTCGGGAAGCGGCTGAAAATCGCGCTGTCGCCGGGCTTTTCGATGTGGCTTTCCAAGGCGATGACGCCCTTGGACTTCATCGTCTTGGTCAGCAGGAACAGCAGGGCCAGCAGGTCCTTGTAGTCGCCGGCCTTCCACTTGGGACCGGCGAAGGCCCGGGCCAGACCGCCGCCGGACGCCTTGATGGTGGTCATGGAGTTGGAGATCAGGAAGGCGGCCACGCCGGAGCCGCCGATGGCCATCATCTCATGCGGCAGGGCATGCATGATGACGTTCATGTTGCCGCCGGAAATGATGTAGCTGCCGAAGACCAGGCCGAAGAGCAGGACAAGGCCGATGATCTGGAACATGGAGCGCCGCCAATTTGAAGCTGTCGTCCCGAAAATGGCGTGGAATGCTTAATGGGCCGTGAGCATTCCTGACGTTGCACAGGCCCGCGGCGCGGCTTAACAGCGTTCGGATGACCGACGCAGCGAAAACAGGGCTTAAGCTGGAGCCGCGCTCCTTCGCCATCCTGTTTTCTGTCTCGATTGTCGTTGCGATCGGCAACACCGGCCTGATGGCCGTGCTGCCGGCGATCGCCCGTGAGATCAAGATCGCCGACTGGATGATCTCGGCCGTCTTCGGACTGTCGGCCCTGCTGTGGGCGATCATGAGCCCGATCTGGGCCCGGGAGTCGGACCGCCGGGGGCGCAAGCCGCTGATCATGCTGGGTCTGGCGGGGTTCATGGTCTCGATGACCCTTTGCGCCTGCGTCGTCTCCGTCGGCCTGCACCACATCCTGCCGCCGCTGGTCATCTTCATCCTGTTCCTGCTCAGCCGCGCCCTGTTCGGCCTGATCGGCTCCTCTTCCAATCCCGCGACCCAGGCCTATCTGGCCGAGCGCACCACCCGCGCCGACCGCACCCAGCAGATGGCCGCCCTCGCCGGCGCCTTCGGCCTTGGCACCGTGGTCGGCCCCTTCCTCGCGCCGCTGTTCATCCTTCCGGGCGTCACCCTGGCCGGCCCGATGTTCGCCTTCGCGGTCTTCGCCGGCCTGATGCTGGCCGTGGTCTGGAAGGGTCTGCCGGAAGAAGACAGCACATTTCGCCGGGAAAGCCGCCGGTTCGCCCAGGCCGGAAAGGAAGACGGCCTGTGGCGCGATCCCCGCCTGCTGCCGTTCCTGATCTACGGCTTCGCCGTGGCCTGCTGCCAGACAGCGCAGGGATACACCCTCGGCTTCATGATCATCGACAAGCTCGGGGTCCCGCCGATGGAGGCGCTTGGCTTCACCGCCGTGGCCATGGGGGCGGGCGCCCTGTCGGGTCTGCTGGCCCAGTGGGGGCTGATCCGCATCTTCTCCATGGGCCCGCGCCAGCTGCTGCGCTGGGGCGTCGGGCTGGCGGCCCTGGGCAATGTCATTACCGTCTTCTCGCCGGACTACTGGACGGTGGTCGCCGGCTACGCCATCTCCTCACTGGGCTATGGCTTTGCACGGCCGGGCTTCACGGCGGGCGCGTCCCTGACGGTCAAGATGAGCGAGCAGGCCCGGGCGGCCGGGGCCATCGCCGCGGTCAACGGCCTCAACGTCATTCTCGCCCCGCTGTTTGTGACCCTCTACGGCGTGCTGCATGAGGCGCCCTTCGCCCTCAACGCCGTGATCCTCATCGCCCTGACGGTCTATGCCTTCCGCAACACCATCCTCAAGGACGCCGGCGAGACGCCGCCCGATGACGAGGAGACGGCCCTGTCGATGCTGGAGCGACAGGATGAGGGCGGCGCCTGACGTCTCCAGATCCCGTCCAGTCCGAATTTCATCAATCCAGACTCTAAAAGCTGATTGATTTCAAATGCTTAGGTCGGGTTTAACGCGACCGGACGGCAGACCCTTTTCGCAACCCGCTCTATAAACCGGCAGCCTGCAGGCTTAGCGTCTGGATGATCTGCGGCGTCAGATAGCCGTCGGCCGGAAGCCCCTGCGACTTCTGCCAGGCGCGCACAGCGGCCCGGCTGTTGGGGCCGATGGCGCCGTCGATGCCGCCGGTGTCGAAACCAAGCGCCGTCAGGCTCTTCTGGGCCAGGGTCCTGTCGGCCAGGGACAGGGGCGTCTCCTGCGGCCAGGGGGTGACCAGCGGGCCCTCGCCCCCGAACCTCAGGGCCATCAGACCAACCCCCAGCGCATAGGCCGTGGAGTTGTTGTAGCGCATGATGACGCTGTGATTGGGGAAGATCAGGAAGGCCGGGCCGCTCGCCCCCGAAGGCACGATCAGGCTGGCCGAGGACGCCTGATCGGCGCTGCTCCACGGCAGGCCGTCGGCGCGGCGCAGGCCCCGGGCGGTCCAGACGCTCAGCGGCTCGCGATCCTGTTCGATCAGGCTGTAGTCGAACCCGGCCGGAACCTTCACTTCCCGCGCCCAGCTCTCGCCCCGTTTCCAGCCGGCCCTAGCCAGATAGTTGGCAGTCGAGGCCAGGGCGTCGGGGGTCGAGCCCCAGATGTCGCGGCGGCCATCGCCATCGCCGTCGATCGCGGTCGACAGATAGACGCCGGGCAGGAACTGGGTCTGGCCCATGGCGCCGGCCCAGCTGCCGGTCAGGTTGGCTCTGGTCTGCTGTCCGTTGGCGATGATCTTCAGGGCGCTGATCAGCTCGCCTTCCGCCCAGTCCCGGCGGCGCCCCTCGGCGGCCAGGCTGGCCAGGGAGCGGATGACATCCATGTCGCCCTGGATCTTGCCGAAGCCCGATTCCATGGCCCAGACGGCCAGCACGATCTCGCGCGGCACGCCGTAGGTGCTTTCAAGACCGGGCAGATAGGTCAGCTCGCTGCGGAACTGCCGTCCCTGGGCGATGCGGGCGTCGCTGATCACGCCCTTCACATAGTCGCTGACCGGCTTTGAAAACTCCGGCTGCTTGCCGTCGAGGGCCGAGACCCTTGCATTGGGGGTCAGTCCGGCCAGTTCCCGGTCGACCACGGCGCGGGGCACCCCGGCGGCCACGGCCTTGGGCTTGAACTGGGCCAGCCAGGCGTCGAAGGCCGGATCGCCCGAGACCACGGGAATGACGGTCGGAATAGCGGGCCCGGATGGCGGGGCGCCGGCGGGCGCGGCGGCCTGCATGCCGCCGGTTCCGACGACCTGGGTCAGGGTGGGCTCGATCTGCGGGTCAGCGCAGCCGGCGAGAACGAGGAAGATGAGAGCGCGACGGTCCATGACGCCCAACCTAGCGGGCCAAGGCTGAAGGCTTCAATCACAACCGCGCCATTCCGGTGAGGACGAGGCTCGACCCTGACCTGCAATGGCTATTTATCGAGCTTGAAACTGAAGGTCCCGGCAGAGCCGACCTTGTTGGCCATGCGGCCCTTGATCAAAGCGCGCCCGCCGACTTTTCCCAGATACAGAGCGTAACCTTCATTGACCTGATAGCTGAAGGCGTCGCCGTCCTGGACCCAGCGGGCGTCGTCATAGACCTGATCATTGTAGCCATAGCGCAGGGTGCAATCGGCGTTGAAGGTGATGGTCATGCGATAGGTGTCGCCGTCGCTCCAGACAGCGTCGCCGGTGAAGGTCTTTCCGGCCAGATCCACCTTGCCGGCCTTGCCGCAGTCGTGGGCGAGGGCCGCGGCGGGGGTGAGGAGCAGAGCGGCGGCGATGAGGAGTCCGGTGGCGCGCATGACCTGTTGGCCTTTATCCATGAGAATGCAGGCTTCTGAATACCACCGATGTCGAGGCCCGGCTCCGCCAAAAGGGGGGTGATCTCCCCGCAAATCCGCCGGTTAACCTCACCGGCGATTGACTCCCCGGCCCCCGCCCCCTATAGCCGCCCGCTCAATCTCAAAAGGGGCCTTGGTCGCGCTGTGCGTGGCGGGGGAAGCCCGCAAGGCAACGGTAAGAGACCATGAAGGTTCGTAGCTCGCTCAAGTCGCTGAAGTCGCGCCACCGCGACTGCAAGCTGGTTCGCCGCAAGGGCGTCCTGTACGTGATCAACAAGACCGATCCGCGCTTCAAAGCCAAGCAGGGCTAGGACCGGCTGTCGCGCTGGCGGCCGGACCGATGTCCTCCATCAGCAACAGCCCCGTGGCGGTCCTCTGGGACGTTGGCAATGTCATCGTCCGCTGGGATCCGCGGAATCTCTATGCGAAGATCTTTCAGGAACCGGCCGCTTGCGACCGGTTCCTTTCGTCTGTCTGCACCATGGCCTGGCACGGCGAGACCGACCGGGGTCTGCCGGCCGAGGAAAACACCCGGCGCCTGATTGCCGACCATCCTCATCATGAAGCTGAAATCCGCGCCTGGTGGGATCGCTGGGACGAGATGTTCGGCGGCGTCATCCCTGAAACAGAGCGGGCCATGGAGGCCCTTGCCGCCCGCGGCGTCCCTCAGTTTGGCCTGACCAACATGGCAGGCCCGGTCTGGCCGACCATCACCCCGATGGCTCCCGCCTGTCGCCATCTGCGGGACGTGGTGGTGTCCGGCGACGAGGGCCTGATCAAGCCGGACCCGGCCATCTATCATCTGGCCTGCAAACGGGCCGGCCTGCCCCCGTCACAGATGCTGTTTGTCGACGACAGCGCCGCCAACATCGCCGCCGCGCGGGACCTGGGTTTCCACGTCCTGCATTTCACCGATCCGGCGCTGCTGCACCCGGTCCTTGAAGGTCATGGTCTGCTTGCGGCGGCCTGAATGGTTGAGGCGGCCCGGGCTTTCCTCTAGATGATCGCCCTTCCTCAATTCCGCTTCCCGTGAGAGCCTCTCCCCATGTCCGATGAGCAGTCCACCGTCGATGTCCTGAACGGCACCGCCCAGACCCAGCTGCGCACCATCATCGAGCGCATCGAGCGGCTGGAAGAGGACAAGGCCGGGGTCATGGCCGACCTGAAAGAGGTCTATGCCGAAGCCAAGGGCAACGGGTTCGACACCAAGATCCTGCGCAAGGTCGTGCGCATGCGCAAACAGGACAAGGCCAAGCTTTCCGAGGAGGAGGCCCTGATCGACCTCTACCTCTCGGCCATCGGGGGTCTGTGAAGCGAAAGGCTCCACCTGATTTCAAGGCGCTGGCCCGCAAGGCCGCGCAGCGGGCGGCGCTTAACGCGCTGCGCCGCGCCCGGCGCACCGCCGACAAGGCGGGCGTCGAACTTTCCGACTGGGAAGGTGAATTTCTGGGCTCGGTCGAGGACCGGGTAAAGACCTATGGCCGCGCTTTCGGCGATCCGGAGCTGGGTGCGCCCGGTCAGGCCCTGTCGGCCATGCAGAACCGCAAACTCAAGGAAATCACCGCCAAGGCCAAGGGCGAGGACAAGCCCGGGCCGCGCGGCCGACGTGGCCCGCCGGGCCGGAAAGGCCGGCCAACGCCGCCCTCCGACCCGGACGAGGCCTGATCGCCTTACGGATAGCGGGCCGTGATCATGAACTGGACCAGACCGTTGATCTCGGTGTCCGTGAAGCGGTTTCCGCCGGTCGAGGAACAGATGGCGATAAAGCGATGCTCGCCGTCCAGCATGGCGCCGGCGTTGATCGCCGTCTGCGGCAGTTGGGTGTCCTTGTTGGTCCGTTCGAACCAGTAGACGTAGCCGGCCCAGTCGCCGGTCGACCGGTAGGCCTTCACCCCCTGGAAGCGGACAAAGGCGTGACCCGCCTTGGTGGTCGCCTCCATCGCCGCGTCAGTCGGCCGGTCGGTATAGCTCTTGATCACCAGATCCCAGACCTCCTGGGTCGGCGGCGGCGCGCTGACCACCACGCTGGTCATGCAGGAACCGACTTCCGCGCCATTGCGGCTGACGCTGAACAGGTTGCGGCCCTGGCCCATGACCCGGGCGCTGGCGGTCAGGAAGGGCGGCAGGGTGGCGCTGAGCTGTCCGGCCGGATCGGTCCAGCGCGACGACTGGGCCGCGGCGGGCAGAGCCAGGACGAGGACGGTGGTTGCCGCGAGGCAAAGAGTTCTGATCATGGTCAGGGCCTTTCTGGGGTGGAGAAATCAGAGTTTGCGGAAGGAGGATGCGAAGCGATGCGCGGCCTCGATGTCGGCGGGCGACAGGAGCTTGCCGGGCAAGGAGCTGCAGACGACCACCAGCCGCGCATCCTCCGCCAGCATCGTCGCGGCGTTGATTGTGGTCTGGATGCCGGTGTTCTTGTGCCGCTCGAACCAGATGAAGTAGCCGGACCAGCCTGCGGCTGAAGTCAGGGTGCGGTCTCCGCCGTAGCGGACAAAAGTATAGCCACCCTTTTCGGTCGCCTCCCGGACGTGGGCCTCTCCGTCGCGGGCGTACTGAGCGGCAAACCCCGACCAGGCTTCGGAACTGAGGATGGTGATAGGTTTGGAGACGTTGACGGTGCAGAAGCCCTTGCGAACGCCCGCCGTCATCAGCACGAAAGAGCCTCCCTCAGGCCTGTTTGCGTCGGGCGCCAGGGCCGTCATCTGGGCGGGCACAGTGGCGGCGAACCGTCCCGACGGCGTCCGCCAGGCCGTCTGGGCGACGGCGGGCAGGGTGGAAACCAATGCGGCGCCAATGGCCAGGACGAAGAAGGACCTCCGGAAACGCGGATACATGGGCGGCCTCACAGGTTGGAGGTCAGCATAGTGGCGGCGGCCAACGGGCCCCGCGTCCTCTCAAAGGGGGGATTTTTGCAGTTTTCTGCGGGCCGGCGCGCGGCATGCGGCCAGGGCGACCAGCGCGCCGGGACCGGATCGACGTCACGGGGGCGCAGCCGCCGTGATCAGCGGCCCCCCACAAAGCGGCAGTCTGCAGGTTTCCTGAACCCCCGGCCCGCTCCGTCTAGCCGGCTTCCTTGATGTCCACATCGATGCCCTGCTCCCGCACCTTGCGGTACAGGGTCGAGCGGCCGATGCCCAGGCGGCGGGCCACCTCCGACATATGGCCGGCATAGACCTCGATGGCGTGCTGGATCAGATCCCGCTCCACCTCTTCAAGGGTGCGCAGATGGCCGTGGCCGTCCAGGATCCGGACCGGGGAGTCCGCCGGCATCTCGGCCAGCAGCTCCTGGGCCGTGGGGATCGTCCGGGGCGCCTGGCCGGCGACCGGCTGGACCAGGTCTTCCATCGGCGGCGCCTTGACCCCGCTGATCGCGGGGAAGTCATGCGGCTGCAGATAGGGGGCGTCGGCCAGGACGATGGCGCGATAGACGGCGTTCTCGAGCTGTCGCACGTTGCCGGGCCAGTCGAAGGCGGTCAGGAAGGCTAGGGTCTCCGGCGCCAGCCCGACGACCCGCTTGCCTTCCTCGACATTGAACCGGCGGATGAAGGCCTCGGCCAGGGGGGCGATGTCATCGCGCCGCTCGCGCAGGGCCGGGGCCTCGATCGGGAAGACATTCAGGCGATAGAAAAGGTCCTCGCGGAACCGGCCCTCGGACACCGCCTGGGCCAGATCGCGGTTGGTCGCCGACAGGATGCGGACATCGACCTTCAGCGACCGCTTGGCCCCGATCGGGTCGATCTCGCTCTCCTGCAGGGCGCGCAGCAGCTTGACCTGGATATCCAGCGGCAGCTCGCCGACCTCGTCGAGGAACAGGGTGCCGCCATTGGCTTCCTGGAACTTGCCCAGATGCTTGTCGGAAGCGCCGGTGAAGCTGCCCTTCTCGTGGCCGAACAGGATGCTCTCGACCAGATTTTCCGGAATGGCCCCGCAGTTGACGGCGACGAAGGGTTTGCCGGACCGGTCGCTGCTGCCGTGCACGGCGCGGGCGATGACTTCCTTGCCGACGCCGCTCTCGCCGGTGATCAGCACCGGAATGCCGGACTTGGCCGCCCGCTCGCCCATCCGCTTGACCAGGCGCATCGGCGCGGAATCGCCGATCAGATCGGCAAAGCTGGTGCGGCCGGTGGAATGTTTTTTCAGCCGGTCGACCTCGCCCCTCAGGTCGCCCATCGACAGGGCGTTGCGGATCGAGACGATGATCCGCTCGGGGCTGGCCGGTTTGACGAAGAAGTCGCAGGCGCCGGCCTGCATGGCCTTGACCACGATGTCGACGCCGCCGGACGCGGTCAGCACCACCACCGGCTGGTTCAGACCCCGGGCGCGCATTTCCTTGAGGGCGTCATGACCCGATAGTCCCGGCATCTGCAGGTCCAGCAGGACCACATCGGCGGGCTTGCCGGTGGTCAGATGGATCATCGCCGCATCGCCGCTGTCGGCCTGGGCGACGGCGAAGCCCTCGCGCTCGAGAACCGCCTGTATCAGCCGACGTTGTGTCGGGTCGTCATCGACGACCAGGACCGTTTTGGTCATGTTGAAGTCATCCCACCAGTACCGGCGTCCCGCCAACATGGGCGGCCGCTCGTTGACCCGGATTGATACACAGAGGGGGTAAAGACCGAGTTTCGGAGACCTGAGTCAGGCGTTAACGGCGAGCCTTGTCGGAGCCGTCGACTCCGGCTTGTCGGATGCGGCGGTCTCTGACCCCGCCTCCGCCATCGCCGCGACCAGCAGTCCGATCTGCACCGGCTTGCTGACATGGCCGGCAAAGCCCAGGGTCCGGTAGTCGCCATCGGCCCGGGTCAGGACATCGGCGGTGACCGCCAGAACCGGCGTCCGCCGGTTGGGGCCGTCGGCGCCCTGCAGACGCTCAAGCGCCTCGATGCCGGTCATTCCCGGCATCTGGATATCCATCAGGATCATGTCGAACGGGGTGTCCGCCGCCACCTCCAGGGCGAAGGCCCCGCTGTCGGCGGTCACCGGCTGATGCCCAAGGGCGGTCAGAATCTGGCCCATGACCATCAGATTGACCGGGTTGTCATCGACCACCAGAACCGACAGGGAGGTCGTCCCGGCGTCGGGCTCAACATCGTCCGCGGCGCCATCGGCCGCTTCGGTGGTCTGGCTTGCCGCCCTCGGCAGCCTGAGCTCGACCCGGAAGGTCGAGCCGGCGCCCGGCCGGCTTTCGGCCCCGATCCGGCCGTCCATCAACTCGCAAAGCTGCCGCGAGATGGCCAGGCCCAGGCCGGTGCCGCCGAACATCCGCACCGAGGACTCCTCGGCCTGGACGAAGGGGTCGAACAGCCGGGGCAGGGCGTCGGCGGCGATGCCGATGCCGGTATCGATGACCTCGAAAGTCACCCGCGCCATATCCGCCGTCTCCGGCGCGGCGATGATCCGCACGGTGATCCCGCCCCGTGGCGTGAACTTCAGGGCGTTGCCGATCAGATTGAACAGCACCTGCCGGATCCGGCGGCCGTCGATCATCACGGCGGCGATGTCATCGGTATCCAGCGCCAGATCGAAGGTCAGCCCTTTCTGCTCGGCCGCCGGCCGCCAGAATCCGGTCAGTTCCCGGGCCAGGTCGTCGAGGGCCACGGGCGACGAGATGATGTCCATCCGCCCGGCCTCGATCCGGGAGATGTCGAGGATGTCGTTGAGGATCGACATCAGGAATTCGCCACTGTTGATCAGGGTGTCGATCTGCTCACGCTGCTTGCCCCTGGCAGAGGTCTTGAGCAGCTGGGCCATGCCGAGCACGCCGTTCATCGGCGTGCGGATCTCGTGGCTCATGGTGGCCAGGAAGCTGGACGTCACCCGGCTGGCGCGGCGGGCCTCCTCCCGCGCCGCCTCGGCATCGTTGCGCTCGGTCTTCAGGCGCTCGATCAGACCGTTGTTGCGGCCCCGCATCTCGCTCCAGTCGCCCAGCAGCCGGGTAATGCCGCCGCCCATGATCGCCAGCATCAATATCAGCATTCCAAGGGCGCCAATCAGGGCCGCCGCCTCGGTCAAGGGGAAGCGAAGGACAATGGCCACGGCCAGCCCGGCCAGCACCGGCGAGGCGGACGCCCAGAACAGCCGCTGTGACAGGCCGCCCTGAGCCATGGCGACACTGATCAACAGGCAGGCCATCAATCCCAGGAAGGCCATGTCCGCCGCGTCGCCGTGGGTGGACACGGCGAGTACCGGCCAGATGATCGCGGCTGTCGCGCGACAAAGCAGGGTGGCGCCGATGCGCCTTTCAACATCAGGCCGGCTGTCGGTCGCACAGTCGCGGTTCCAGCCCTGGTAGAGTGTCTGCGAAACGGTGTCGGCGACGACGTTGGTCACGAGGGACGCGAGGGCCAGCCACGGGTGACCCAGCAACAGCAGCGCCAGTGAAAACGGGGCGGTCAGCAGCCACAGCAATGGAATCGGCGATATCAGCCCGATCAGCAGGATTTCCGCGACGTTCAGCGGGGGAAGGAGGCCATCCTTCTCGTCATCAGTCGCAACCTCCGGCTCGGCCGGACTGGGAGAGTGGGTCATGAAGAGTCCGGCGGAATACGGCGACTTGAACTCTACCCTTACGACACGGCAGGTTAAGGCCGCCTAACCGCGGTTTCCGGAATTTCAGATGCTGACCCGCAGAACCCTTGTTCAGGCCTCGATGATACCGTTGTCATCAGGCCTCTTCGCCGCCCCCGTTCTGGCCGTCAACGCTCCTGGCCAGATGTCGCTCTGGCGAGGCGCGACCCCGCCGGGCGGTGACGGCGTCACCGTCGCCGAAGAGGTCGTCGATCGCTCGCCACCCCCCGCGCCCCTCCGCGACCGCATCGTCAGGGGCGTCAGCAACCCCGCCCTGACCGTCTTCCGCCCCCGCAGGCCCAATGGCGCCAGCCTGCTGATCATTCCGGGCGGCGGCTATCGCTGGGTGGTGCGCGACAAGGAAGGCTTCGAATGCGCCGCGCGCTTCGCCGCCGCCGGGGTGATGGTCTATGTCATGACCTACCGCCTGCCCGGCGACGGCTGGGCGGCCGGGCCGATGACGCCGCTGCAGGACGCCCAGCGGGCCCTGCGCCGGGTGCGGGCCGAGGCTCTTCGCCCCAACTCAAGGCTCGATCCTTCCCGGGTCGGGGTGATGGGTTTTTCCGCCGGCGGCCATGTCGCCGGCTGTCTGTCGCTGATGTTCGACACCCCCGCCTACGCCGCCACCGACGCCGACGACGCCCTGAGCGCCCGTCCCGACCTCTCGGTTCTGGTCTATCCGGTGGCGACCATGAAACAGCCCCTGGCCCACGCCGGCTCCCGCGCCCTGCTGATCGGCGAGACGCCCCCGCCGGCCCTCGAACGCCGCTGGTCTCTGGAAGACAACGCCCGCCCGGACGCCCCGCCGACCTTCCTCCTCCACGCCGCCGACGATACGTCCGTCCCCGTCGAGAACAGCCTGCAGCTGGCCGCGGCTCTCCGCGCGACGAAAGTCCCCACCCAGCTGCACGTCTTCGAGGAAGGCGGCCACGGCTTTGGCCTGAGGTTCGCCAAAGGCAAGCCGGTCGAGGTCTGGCCCGATCTGGTGCTCGGCTGGTGGACGCGCCGGGGCTTCATCTAGCTCCCGCCCCCCTACCGAAACGCGCCTGGTCGGCCTAAGTGTCGCCCATGACCGCCCACAGCAAGATCACCGCCGACCTCCCCGAGTGGAGCCTGACCGACCTCTATGACAGCCGCGAGGATGCGCGCATCGAGGCCGATATCGCCGCCGCCCGCGCCGCCAACGACGCCCTCGCCGCGCTGGAAGGCCGGTTTCTCGCCGCCCGCGCCGATCCCGCCACCCTCGGCCCGCTGATCGATCAGGGCATCGGCCTCTATGAGCAGGCCACCGACGGCCTGTGGGCCGTGGGCGCCTATGCCTCCATGGCCGCATCGACCTCGCGGGACGATCCGCAATGGTCGCGTTTCGAGGCCGACTTCCGCACCCGCAGCGCCGAGATCGCCTCAAAGTCCCTGTTCTTCACCCTTGAACTGAACCAGCTGGAAGACAGCGAGATCGAGGCCGCCCTGGCCGCCCATCCCGCCGCCGTCCGCTGGACCCCCTGGATCCGCCGCCTGCGCCTGTCGCGGCCGCATGAACTGTCCCAGGATCTGGAAACCCTGCTGCTCGACCGCTCTCCGGCGACGGCCAACTGGGTGCGGCTCTATGACGAGACCCTGTCGGGCCTGCGGGCAAAGGTCGGGCGCGAGACCCTGACCCTGCCGGAGACCCTCAACCGCCTGTCGGACCCGGACGTCAAGGCGCGCAAGGCCGCCGCCAATGGCCTGGCCGTCGCCCTCGAGGCCAATACCCCGATCATCGGGCTCTGCCTCAACACCCTGGCCTTTGAAAAACAGGTCGAGGACCGCTGGCGCAAATACGCCACCCCGGCCCAGTCCCGCCATCTGGCCAATGAGGTCCACGCCCAATCGGTCGAGGCCATGGTCGAGGCGGTGACCGACGCCTACGCCGCCACCAGCCATCGCTACTACGCCCTCAAAGCCCGGGTCATGGGCAAGAAGACCCTCGATCACTGGGACCGCAACGCCCCCCTGACCGCCGCCAAACCCCGGCTCTACGGTTGGGACGAGGCCCGCGGCATCGTCCTCGACAGCTTCTCGGCCCTGGCCCCGAAGTTCGCCGACGGGGCCCGCGTCTTCTTCGACCGGCCGTGGATCGACGCCCGTCCCCGCGCCGGCAAGCAGTCGGGAGCCTACAGCCACCCGGTCTGCTCCTCCCGCCATCCTTACGTCTTCCTCAACTACATGGGCGAGCGGAGGGATGTCCTGACCCTGGCCCATGAGCTGGGCCATGCGGTGCACCAGACCCTGGCCGCCCCGATGGGCACCCTGCTGGCCGACACCCCCCTGACCCTGGCCGAAACCGCCTCCATCTTCGGCGAAGGTCTGGTCTTCGAGCGGCTGCTGGCCGAGGCGACCCCGGAAGACCGCATGGGCCTGCTGGCCGGCCGCATCGAGGACGGCCTCAACACCGTCGTCCGCCAGATCGCCTTCCACCAGTTCGAGACCCGCTTCCACGACGCCCGCGCCGAGGGCGAGCTGTCAGCCGACGAGATCGGCGGCATCTGGATGGAGGTCATGGGCGCCAGCCTCGGTCCCGCCGTGCGGCTCAACCCCGGCTATGAGCACTACTGGGCCTACGTCAGCCACTTCGTCCACGCGCCCTTCTATGTCTACGCCTACGCCTTCGGCGACCTGCTGGTCCGGGCTCTGATGGAAAAGCGCCGCGAGGACCCGGCCGGCTTCGCCCCGGTCTATGAAAAGCTGCTCGCCGCCGGCGGAACCCGCACCTATGTCGAGGCCCTGGAGCCCTTCGGCCTCGACCCGCGCCAGAAAAGCTTCTGGGCCGCCGGCTGCACCGGCCTCGAACGCCTGGTCGACGAGTTCGACGATCTGGTCGGCTAGGGGGGCGCGCGGGGACAGCTTCTCCGCCGCGCCGCCGGCGCCGAACCACCCCCGCCTTATCCCGGAGTAGCTGTCCCCGTTCCGGCGCCTGACGGGGACAGGTTATCCGCCTGCCCGAGGCGCCCATCCGGCCACAGAGTGGATGCGGACAACCTGTCCCCGCTCACCAACCGACCGTCCCCCCAACCGCCCAGCGAAACCCCGCTTCCGGCGTCGGCAAACTCACATTAGAACCGGGCCATGGGCGGAAAACACATCGTCGATGTGCTGATCGAGGAGCGGGCGCCGAAGCTGTCCGCCTCCTGGCTGTGGCCGATCGTCCGGCCGCCCCTGTTCCACACCCTCCACTATCCCCAGGCCCGGGCCATGGCCGACGCCATCGCGCCGGTCGGCGGGGCCGAGGCCCTCGATCACATCTCCCGCCTGCTGGACCTGCAGGTCGAGGTCCGGGGGCTGAGCCACGTCCCGCCGTCGGGCCGGCTGATCGTCGTCGCCAACCATCCCACCGGCATCGCTGACGGCATCGCCCTGTTCGATGCGCTGAAAGGCCCCCGGCCGGATGTGCTGTTCTACGCCAACAGCGACGCCCACCGGGTCTGTGACGGCTTCCACCAGACCCTGATCCCCGTCGAATGGGTCAAGACCAAACGCACCCGCGAACGCACCCGCCTGACCTTGACCATGACCCGCGAGGCCATGGAGGCCGAACGCTGCCTGGCCATCTTCCCGGCCGGGGTGCTGGCCCGGCGCGGCGACGACGGCCTGCTGACCGACAAGCCGTGGATGCCGACCGCCCTGTCGGTGGCCCAGAAGTACGACGCCCCGGTCCTGCCGGTCCATATCGACGGCCCGTGGTCGACCCTGTTCCACATCTTCAACAGCTTTTCGCCCGAGCTGCGCGACATCACCCTGTTTCACGAACTGCTCAACAAGCGCGGCCGCCGTTTTTCCCTGACCTTCGGCGCCCTGATCCCGCCGGCCCGCCTGCAGGGCGAGGCCGAGGCGGTCAGCAACCGCATCAAACACTATGTCGAGCGCATCCTGCCGCATGATCCGGAGGCGTCCCTCTGACCGCCACCCTGACCCTCAATCTGACAGACGAGCCGCGAACCCAGGCCCTCGGCGCCGCCCTGGCCGCCCGCCTGCGGGCCGGCGAGGCCATCTGCCTGAGCGGGCCGCTGGGGGCCGGAAAGTCGACCCTCGCCCGGGCCCTGATCCGCGCCCTGACCTCGCCGGACGAGGAGGTCCCCAGCCCGACCTTCACCCTGGTCCAGTTCTATGATGCGCCGGGCTTTTCCCTGGCCCATTTCGACCTCTACCGGCTCAGCGATCCGGACGAGGCCTATGAGATCGGCCTCGACGAGGCCCTGGACGGCGGCGCGGCCCTGATCGAATGGCCCCAGCGTCTTGAGGGTCGTCTTCCCCCCGACAGACTGGATATAGAGATTGGCTTTGACGGCGATGGCCGCACCGCCCGCCTGACCCCACACGGCGCCTGGAAGGACCGACCGCTTGAGTTCTGATCGCGATATCCTGAAGGCGCAGTTCCTCGCCGCCCATGGTCTGGCCGACGCCGTGCGTCAGCCCCTCAGCGGCGACGCCTCGACCCGGGCCTATGAGCGGCTGCGCCCGCCCGGCGGCCCCAGCCTGATCTTCATGGATCAGCCGCCCAAGGCCGAGACCGCCCCCTGCCCCCCGGACGCCGGGATCGAGGAGCGACGCGCCCTTGGCTTCAACGCCGCCTATCGCCTGGCCGCCGGCCGGGTCGACGCCTTCGTCGCCTGCGCCCGCTATCTGAAGGACCTTGGCCTGTCGGCCCCGACCATCGTCGCCTTCGACGCCGCCGCCGGTCTGGCGGTGCTGGAAGACCTGGGCGACGGCCTGTTCGCCCATGAGATCGAGGCCGGCGCCGACGAGGCCCTCCTCTATGACGCGGCCATCGACGCCCTGGTCACCCTGCATGCGGCGACCCCGCCGCCGGAGATGCTGGGCGGCGAGGACGCGGTCTGGCCGTTGCTGACCTATGACGATCTGGCCCTGACCATGGCCAGCGACCTGTTTGTCGAATGGCTGCCGAAACTGCGTCCGGCCCTGACCCTGGATGACGCCGCCATCGCCGCCTGGGAGGCGGCCTGGACCCCGATCCGCCACCGCGCCGAGACCGGCGCCGATGTCTTCTGCCACCGCGACTATCACGCCGAGAACCTGATCTGGCTGCCCGAACGGGACGGCGCGGCAAGGGTCGGGCTGATCGACTTTCAGGACGCGGTAAAGGCTCACCGGGTCTGGGACCTGTCGATGCTGCTGCATGACGCCCGTCGTCAGGTGACGCCAGAGCGCGAGGCCGCCGCCCTCGAGCGCTATCTGGCTGCCCATCCGGGTCTCGACCGCCAGACCTTCCTTGCGGACTACCATGCGCTGGGCGCCCTCAACGTCGCCCGCATCATCGGCATCTTCGCCCGTCTGGTGACCCGCGACGGCAAGCCGAAATACGAGAGCTTCCTGCCCCGCCTCTGGGCCTATCTCGACAGCTGCCTGGCCGACCCGGCCCTGACCGATGTCCGGGCCTGGTTCGACGCCCACGTCCCGCCGGAGGCCCGCCGATGACCGCTCCGAAGACGGCTCCCCCGAAAGCGGCCCCCCCGAGAACGGCCATGGTTCTGGCTGCCGGTCTCGGCACCCGCATGCGCCCCCTGACCAATGACCGGCCCAAGGCCCTGGTCGAGGTCGGCGGCAAGGCCCTGATGGACCATATGCTCGACCGCCTCGGCGCCGCCGGGGTCGAGACCGCCGTGGTCAACGTCCACTACTTCGCCGACCTGATGGAGGCCCATCTGGCGAAGCGGACCGCCGCCCCCCGGATCATCGTCTCCGACGAGCGGGCCCAGGCGCTGGAAACCGGCGGCGGCGTCAAACACGCCCTGCCCCTGCTCCCCGACGAGGCCTTCTTCGTCGCCAACATCGACGCCATCTGGCAGGACGACCCCGCCGCCCCCGGCCCTGGCGCGGTCGAGGCGGTCGCCGGGACCTGGGATGCGGACCGCATGGACGTCTGTCTGATGCTGGCCCCGACCGCCGCTTCCATGGGCTTCCACGACACCGGCGACGTCTTCCTCGAACCCGACGGCCGCGTGCGGTTCAAAGCCCCGGGCGAAACCGCCCCTTACGTCTACGTCGGCCTGCACATCTGCAAACCCGCCGTCGTCCAGGGCGGCCCCGAAGGCCCCTTCTCCCTGCTACCGCTCTGGAAGGCCCTGGCCGAACAGGGCCGCATCTACGGCGTCAGCCCCCCCGGCCTGTGGATGCACGTCGGCGACCCGGGGGCCCGCGAACTGGCGGAAGCGAAACTGGCCGGAGCCTGAGACAGAAGTCGTCGCCTTCAAAGACCCTTGTTTTTCGAATCTCGCCACGTATGGTTGAGGTCTGATGTCTCGGGGGACGGATGGCGGGGATCGAAGACGCGGCCGCGCGCCTCAGGGCGGCCATCCTGACCAACCAGCGGCTGAGCGGCGCCGCCGGCGTTCTGAGCGATCGGGCCGAGCCCGGCCTTCTGCCCGCCTCTGTCACCGCGCCGATCATGCTCTCCCAGTCGGAAACCGAACTCCGGTGGCCGGATGCCGGGTCGGAGCCCGATGGCGAGCAGCGTCTCAAGGCCTTCGAAAGGCTGAGCCTGGCCGCCAGACTGGCCTTGGCCGGCGCCTCCGAAGATGAGCCAACCCCTTATCCGGTGGCGCCCGTGGCGGCGGCGATCGATGTTCGCCTCGACGCCTTCCCGACACTACAGGCCTCTGAGGTCAGCAGGGTCATCCTCGACCTAGCCGAAGCGCTCGCCTCAGGCGACCCGGCGATCGAACACGGCCAGCGCGCCCTGGCCCGCCGCGGACTGCATCTGGAAGGCGTGCGGCTGATCGGCGACCTTGAACTGGTCAACGCCAACCTGCCCTTTTCGGTGCGACTGATCGGCTGCGTCATCGAAGGGGCCGTGATCGCCGACCACTGCCGACTGTTGACCCTCGATCTCTCCGGCACGGCCCTTCGCGGACTTCACGCCACCTTCCTTCAGGCCAGCGGCAATGTCCGGATGCGCCGAACCTGCAGCCACGGCGCGGTGGACATGGGCGGGGCCCGCATCAAGGGCGTGCTGGACGCCAGTGACAGCGTCATCTCGGCCTATTGCGAGCCGCCTCCGGTCTCCGCCTTCGCCGGCGACCGGGGCGTTCTGAACCTGTCTCTGGCGACCGTCGAGAACGAGTTCCGGATGAACCGCGCCCGGGTCTATGGCGGTGTGGCGATGAAGGGGGCGATCATTCACCGGGCGATGTTCATGGACAGAGCCTGTCTCTACTCGCCGCTGGCCACCCTGGAAAAGCTCGCATGCCAGCATCTCGAGCGGGACGCCTCGCTGGAGGCCGGGCCTGCGCTCAGGGCCCTGCTGACGTCAGAGCGTTCGGACGCCGGTCTCGCCGAACAGCTTCATGCCGACGATGATCTGCGCAAGGCCGAGGTCTTCGGGGCGCCCTGCTTCGCCCATGCGCCGGAGCGCCAGGGTCTGCTGTATCGTCTGCTCGCGGAATCCACCCGCGCCCGCAACTCCGCCTTGCGCGGGGATGGCCTGACGGTCATGGGCGGCGTCTTCGCCCGGGGGCTGAGGGCGGACGGGCGGGTCCGGCTGAAGTATGCCCGGATCAGCGGAGGCCTCCATCTGGAAGCCTGCCGCCTGCGGTCGCAGAAGGCCAGCGACAGTGTTCTGACCGCGCTCCGCAGCCACGATGCCGGCAAGGGATCGGCCGGCTTTCTGGAGATGGCCCGGATCAGCGGCGAAAAGGCCCACGGCCGGGAACGCGGAGACGACGGCGACTTCGCCCTTGATGTCCGTGACATCCGGATCGAGAGCAGCCTGCATATGGGGCCTTTCAGTTTCGGCCCGGGCTCTCCCCGCGATTCCCGTTCGGAAGTGCATGGCCGGATTTTCGCCGATGCGGCCACGGTGATCGGCGATGTCGATCTTGGCGGGGTGCGCTTCAAACCCGGCTTTGCCGATCTGCCGCCGTCGGAACGCAAGGTCGAGGAGCCCAGCCTGTCCCTCAAGCGGGCGGTCATCCACGGTGATCTGAACCTGGGAGACGCCAGGGGCGTGCGAAGCCTGCGGGGCGAGGCCCTGCGTCTCTCCGGAAGCCTCCGCCTCGGCCGCATCACCGGCGACGAAGACGATCGTGTCGAAGGACGCTGCCAGATCGTCGGCCGGGTCAATCTGCACGCCGCGCGGATCGGCGGCGACGCCATTCTGCTCTTCGCCCTGAGGGCCGGCGTCAGTCTCCGGCTCACCGACACCGTGGTCGACGGTGTTCTCAGCATCATGCCGGCCATGACGCCGTCCACGTCCGGAGAGGACCCCGCGCGCGTTTCCCTGCGGCAACAGCGCGCCGCCGATGAGTTGAAGCACGACCCTTCCACCTCGATAAAGATGTCGACGGAGGACTACCGGACCCTTGAGCGGGACGTGCTGATGGACCGCCGACGGGATGAAACCGAGGAACGCCAAGGCTATGGCCGCCGGGCGCCGGCCCTCCCGATCCAGTCGCGATCTCCCGAGATCGACCTTTCCGGCGCGCGGGCCAAGGTCTTTCAGCACCCGCCCTCGGCCTGGCCCCTGCACGGCCAGTTGAGGCTCCAGGCCTTCACCTATGACCGTGTCAGGCGCACGGGTCCGCTCGGTCCCTTCTGGCCTGACCCGACCCCCGCGCCCGGCCTGCTGTCGGAGATGATGAAGGGGGTGGGGGGCGTGGTGCTGGCCGCCGGCGCGGTCCTGACCGTCCTGAGCCTCCTTGTCGAGCGGCTTCCGTTCCTCATCCAGCTGCTGCGGCCGCTGGCGGCCTATGGCCAAAGCAACATCCTCCTCGCCGCCGGTCTGTTGCTCGCCGCCGCCGGATTGGCCCTGCTGGCGCGAACCGTCAAACCGACGCTTCGCGACGCCCGTCCCATGGCCCTGACCTGGCTGGATATTCAGGCCCGCAAGCCAAGCCAGTTCCGGCGGGGCGGGCTCTATGATCTTACCGCGCCCTATCTCCAGGCCGCCCGGGCGCTGCGGCGTCACGGTCGGCTGCTCTCCGCTGACTGGGTTGAGGAGGAGCGGCTTCGGAGACGCGCCCGGACACTCGACTGGCGCCATCACGCCCCGATCTGGCTGTTCATGCTGCTGGTCGACTGGTTGAGCGGCTTCGGCTTCAAACTGGGCCGGACAATTCTCGTCTTCTTCGCCCTCGCCATCGCCGCCGCGGCCATGTTCGAATGGGGCCATTCCCTGAAGTTGATGCAGCCGGTCGCGGACAGTCTCCGGCACGGCCGCCCTGAATTCCTCTCCCTGGCCTATGCCGCCGACTTGCTGATCCCGTTTCTCGATCTCGGGGTCGCCAAGGCATGGCGGGTCGATGTCAGCCCGCTTCCCCCGGGCGATCATCTGGCCCGTATGATCCGGCTGGCGCCGATCGTCCTGCAGATTGTCGGGGCTGTCCTGACGACCATTGTCGCGGTCGCCGTCGGGTCGCGGGTCGAGACCTATATTTCCCGCCTTCAGGAATAGCCGTCACGTCTCGCTCCCTGTGCCATAGTCGCTCCGCATGACCGACTCGCCCGCCAACTGGTTCTCGATCCCCGCTCACCGGCCGTTCCTTGACGACCTGGCGGCCGGGCTGATCGCGGACCTGCCGGGGGCCGAGGATGTGCCGGGAGCGCTGCTTCTGGTGCCGACGCGACGGGGCGCTCGGGCGCTGGCGGAATCGTTTCTGAAAGCCAGCAAGGGCCGGGCCGTGCTGCTGCCGCAGATCCGGGCGCTGGGCGATCTGGACGAGGGCGAGCCGCCCTTCGAGCCGGGCGATGCGGCCCTCGACCTGCCGCCGGCCATCGAACCGATGCGCCGCCGTTTCGAGCTGGCCGGCCTTGTGGCCCGGCTGACCGAGACCCGGCTCAGCGCCTCCCACGCCCTCGAACTGGCCGACGCCCTCGCCGCCTTCCTCGACGCCGCCGCCATCGAGGAGGCCCCCGTCGCCGACCGCATGGGCGCCCTGGTCGATCTGGATCTGGCCGAACACTGGCAGGTCTCCGCCGCCATGCTCGACATCGCCCTGGTCGAATGGCCAAGGCGGCTTGCGGCGCTGGGGCTGATGGACGTCGCCCACCGCCGGGTCCTGCTGCTCGACCGACTGGCCCAGATGTGGCGCGATCGCCCCCCGCAGGGCCCGGTCATCGCCGCCGGCTCCACCGGCGCCAACCCGGCCACCTCCCGGCTGCTGAAAGTCATCGCCGAGCTGCCGCGCGGGCGGGTCATCCTGCCCGGTCTCGACGAGGATCTGGCCGACAGCGCCTGGGCCAAGGTCGATGACCAGCATCCGCAGGGGGCGATGAAGCGGCTGCTCGAACTGGCCGGGGTGACCCGCGCCGAGGTCCGCACCTGGCGTCCCGACACCGACCTGAAAGGCCGCTGGCGTCGTCGCCTGATCAACGAGGCCCTGCGACCCGCCGATGCGACCAGCGACTGGCTGGAGGTCATTGCCGATCTTCGCGCCGAGGCTGGCGAAGGCGCCGATCCCTTCGCCGCCGGTCTGGAGGGCCTGAGCGCCGTCACTGCCGCCTCCGAGGAGGACGCCGCCAACATCTGCGCCCTGCTGCTGCGCGAGACGCTGGAAACCCCCGACCAGACCTGCGCCCTGATCACCCCCGATCTGGCCCTCGCCCGCCGGGTCAGCGCCAAGCTGGCCCGCTGGGGCGTCGCCGCCGACAGCACCGCCGGCGTCGGCCTGCCGCTGAAGCCGGCCGGGGCCCTGACCCTGGCGCTGGCGGCGATGATCGTTGATCCAGCCGATCCGGTCGGCCGGCTGCAGCTGCTCAAGAGCCCGCTGGTCCGGCTGGGCCGCAGCGTAGAAGACCTCGCCGCCGCCCGCATCCCGCTCGAAAAGCGCGGCCTGCGCGGCCCCCGTCCTGTCGGCGCCGCAGCCCTCCAGGCCCGGCTCGACAAGGTCGCCGCCCGCTGGCCGGCCGAGGCGGAGGCCATGACCGCCGCCGCCGCCCTGTCAGCCGATCTCGACGCGGCGCTGGACCTGGCGCTGGCCCCCTTCGCCGAGGGTCCGGCCACCGTCGGAGCCGCCGCCGCCGCCCTCGCCGCCAGCCTCGAGGCCCTTTGCGCCGGGGCCGACCTGCTGTGGTCAGGGCCAGAAGGCGAGGTGCTGTCGCGGCTGCTCGGCGGGCTGATCACCGACGGCGACCTGCTGCCGACCGTTACCCCCCAGGCCTTCCTGACCCTGATCCAGCGGCTGGTCGGGGAGGAAAGCGTGCGCGGCGGCGAGGCCGTCCATCCCCGACTGCACATCATGGGCGCCCTGGAGTCGCGCATGACCCGCGCCGATCGTCTGGTGCTGGCCGGTCTGGAGGAAGGCGTCTGGCCGCGCGGCGCGCCGATCGACCCCTTCCTGTCGCGGTCGATGCGCAAGACCCTGGGCCTGCCCAGCCCCGAACGCCGCATCGGCCTGTCGGCCCACGACTTCGCTCAGGCCGCCTGCGCAGGGCAAGTCACCCTGGTCAGCAGCGCCCGCCGCGAGGGCGCGCCGGCCACCGAGAGCCGCTGGCTCTGGCGTCTGCGCACCCTGACCAAGGGCGCCGGCCTGACCCTGCCGACCCGCGAGGACCTGCCCGAATGGTCGCGGGCCCTCGATCACGCCCACGACTACAGCCCCGTCCGCCGTCCGGCCCCGGTCCCCCCGGTGGCCGACCGTCCGCGCAAGCTGGCGGTGACCCGCATCGAGACCCTGACCCGCGATCCCTACGCCATCTGGGCTCGCGACATCCTCAAGCTCTATCCCCTCGACCGTCCCGACCGGCTGGTCGAGTCCATGGCCCGCGGCACTGCCATCCACAACGCCTTCGAGGCCCTGTCCCTGCAGTGGAACACCGCTCCGGTCCGCGATCCGGAGGCCTTCTTCGAGGCCCGCTATCTGGAGGAGCTGCAGGCCCAGGGCCTGACCGAGACCGCCCTTGCCCGGGAGCGGGTGCTGGCCCGGGAGACCGCCCTGTGGGTGGCAGATTTCGAACGCCGCCGCCGCGCCGACGGCCGCCGGGTGCTGGTCGAGATCGAGGGAGCCATGACCCTCGAGGCCGGCGGCGTCGCCCACACCCTGACCGCCAAGTCCGATCGCATCGAGATCACCCCGGACGGTCTGGCCCATATCCTCGACTACAAGACCGGCGCCGCCCCGACCAAGAAGATGATCGACGCCGGCTTTTCCCCGCAATTGACCCTGACCGCCGCCATCCTCGCCCATGGCGGCTTTGACGAGCTGAAGGGCGACTATGGCGACCTGACCTATGTGCGGGTCACCGGGCGCAACCCGGCGGGGGTCGAGGAGACCCGCAAGTCCGGGGCGGAGACCGAGGAGGCCGCCCGTCTGGCCCATGAGGGGGCGCGGAAGCTGCTCGCCGCCTACCAGAACCCGAAACAGACCTACCCCAGCCGCACCGCCCCGCAGTTCGTCAAGACCTACGCCGGCGACTACGACCATCTGGCCCGGGTCTTCGAATGGTCGACCGGCGGCGATGGCGAGGACGGCGAATGACCCTGGTCCTCGACAATGCCCAGGCCCTGGCCGCCGATCCGGCGCTCAACGCCTTCGTCACCGCCAATGCCGGATCGGGCAAGACCAAGACCCTGATCGACCGGGTGGCCCGGCTGCTGCTGGCCAAGGCGCCCCCTTCGGCCATCCTCTGCGTCACCTACACCAAGGCCGCCGCCGCCGAGATGCAGGCCCGCCTCTTCGCCCTGCTCGGCGACTGGTCGGTGATGCCCGATGAAAAGCTGTCGCAGGCGCTCGGCGGTCTGCTGGGCGAGGCCGCCGATGGTCAGGATCTGGCCGAGGCCCGCCGCCTGTTCGCCCGCGCCCTGGAAACCCCCGGCGGTCTGAAGATCCAGACCATCCACGCCTTCTGCGAACAGCTCCTGCGCCGCTTTCCGCTGGAGGCCGGGGTCTCGCCCAGCTTCTCGGTGATGGATGACGCCGCCGCGGCGCTGGTCGCCCGCGACGCCCGCGAAACCCTGGCCGGTCTGGCGTCCGGCGGCTCGGCGGTGATCTCCGAGGCCTACGCCCGCCTGGCCATCGCCCTCGACTACCAGAGCTTCGAGGGCCTGTTCCGCACCTTCGCCGAACAGCGCGGGGCCATCGCCGACTATCTGGACAGCGTCGGCGGCCTGGACGGCGCGGTCGCCGACGTCTGGACCCGCTGCGGCTTCGAGGACGGCCCCGTCCCCGTCGACGACCTTGCCCACTCCGCGCTGGCGGCCACCGACTGGCCGCTATGGCGCGAGATCGCCGCCGTTCTGGCCCAGGGCGGCAAGACCGACGCTGGCGCGGCGGCCTTGATGTTCACCGCCGCCGAACTTGAAGGCCCGACCTTCGAGGACCTGCTGCCCATCCTGTTCACCAAGGGCGGGACCGGCACGCCCGTCGCCTGGGTCGCCAAGACGTCCGGCCTGAAAGCCCGCGAGGACCTGCGCGAGGCCCTGCAGTCTGAACAGATCCGCCTCGACGAGGCCCGCGCCGGCCTGCGCGGCGCCCGCATCGCCGAGGACACCGTCGCCGTCCTCGCCCTGGCCATCACCTATGCCGGCGCCTATGCCGACGCCAAGGCCGAGCGCGGGGTGCTCGATTTCGCCGACCTCGTCGCCCGGGCCCGCGATCTGGTGGCCCGCGCCCCCGGCGCCCCCTGGGTGCTCTACAAGCTGGACGGCGGCCTCGAACACATCCTCATCGACGAGGCCCAGGACACCGCCCCCGAGCAATGGGCCATCGCCCAGGCCCTGACCGAGGAGTTCTTCTCCGGCGCCGGCCGCGCCCGTCCCGCCGGCAGTCCGCACCGCACCCTGTTCATCGTCGGCGACGAGAAGCAGTCGATCTACAGCTTCCAGGGCGCCGACCCCGACCGGCTGCTGATCGAGACCGACCGCTATGTGGCCCGCATCGAGGAGATCGACCGCCGCGCCGTCCGCGCCCCGCTCAGCACCTCCTACCGCTCGGTGCAGACGGTGCTGACCTTTGTCGACACCCTGTTCGCCGATCCCCGCACCCATGGCGGGGTCCGTCCGCCCCATGGTCAGGAAACCCTGACCCACAAGGCCTTCCGCGAAGGCCATCCCGGCTGCGTCGACCTCTGGCCGCTGGAAGAGGAAGAGCCCGGCGCCGAGCGCGACGCCTGGGACGCGCCGCTGGATGTCGAGCCCGAGGAAAGCGCCAACCGCCGTCTGGCCGGCCGCATCGCCGCCGAGATCCGGGCCATGGTGATGGGCGGAGACACCGTCTACGGCAAGGACGGCAAGCCAAGACCCGCCGAATATGGCGATGTCATCATCCTGGTCCGCCGTCGCCGCGCCCTGTTCGAGGACATCATCCGCGCCCTGCGCAAGGCGGGCGTGCCGGTCGCCGGCGCCGACCGCCTGACCCTGTCGGCCCACATCGCCTTCGACGACCTGATGGCCCTGGCCCGCTTCGTCCAGTTTCCGGACGACGACCTGACCCTCGCCGCCCTGCTGAAAAGCCCCATCTGCCAGCTCTCCGACGACGACCTCTATCCCCTGGCCCACGGCCGGGGCCAGACCAGCCTGTGGACCCGGCTCCAGGCCGCCGACGCCCCGCGCCCCCGCGAAGCGCTCGGCCTGCTCAACACCGCCATCGCCATGGCTCCCGGCCTGCCGCCGTTCGAGTTCTACAGCCGCATACTCGCCCTGCGCGACGCCGCCGGCCGCTCGGTCCGCTCGCGGATGCTGGAGCGGCTGGGCTCCGAGGCCGGCGATGTCATGGACGAGTTTCTCGCCCGCACCCTGGAGGCCGAAGGGCGCGGGGTGCTCGACCTCGAACGCCTGGCCGGCGCCTTCGAGGGGCTGGAAATCTCGGTCAAACGCGAGATGGAGGCCGGTGGCGGCGAGGTGCGGGTGATGACCGCCCATGGCGCCAAGGGCCTCGAGGCCCCGATCGTCTTCCTGCCGGAGACCACGGTGAAGACCGGCGCGCGCGGCTCGGCCCTGCTGGAAACCGGCCCCGATACCAGCGGCCCCAACCCCAGCGGTCCGGGCGGCTTCCTCTGGGCCCCGCGCCAGGATGACGACTGCCCGGCCAGCGCCGCCGCCCGCCAGCGCCGCAAGGACCGTGACGAGGGTGAAAGCTGGCGCCTGCTCTATGTCGGCCTGACCCGGGCCCGCGACCGGCTGATCCTCTGCGGCCGCGCCCCGGCCAGACAAAAGGCCGGCGCCCTGCCCGACGGCTGGTACGGCGCCATGGCCGAGGCCTTCGCCAGTCCGGCCCTGACCGAACACCCCGACGTCGCCGCCCGGGTCCGCTCTGTCACAAGGCCCGACGGCTTCACCTTCCAGCGTTTCGGCCATGATCCCTTACGGATCGGCGAGGCGCGCCAGGCCGAGGTCGAACGCCCCGCGCCGGCCCACCCCCCGTGGCTCGATAC
>Ga0209066_10000085_pt1 | contig 126605 bp, 110 predicted proteins | sample All_14_2_FD_187198 | JGI IMG/M metagenome (GOLD analysis project Ga0209066, IMG submission 187198) | Freshwater microbial communities in response to fracking from Pennsylvania, USA - Allegheny Zone_MetaG_DW_15 (SPAdes) (version 2) ...
GGTCAGGACATCGGCGGCGGGGGCGGGCTGGCGTCGGGCAGGGGAATGAACTCGTCGTGGTCCAGATCGGGCAGCTTCATCCGCCCGGCCTTCCAGTCGGCCCGGGCCTGCGCCAGTCGCTCCTTGCTGGAGGAGACGAAGTTCCAGTCGAGGAACCGCTGTCCGACCGGCTCGCCGCCCAGCAGCATCACCGTCGAGGCCTCCAGGGCCGTTAGGGTGATGGTTTCACCGGGGGCGAAGACAGCCATCTGGCCGGTCCCGATGGTCCGGCCGTCGATCTCGACCGAGCCTTTTGCGACATAGGCCGCCCGCTCGGGATACTCGGCCGGCAGCCCGGCCCTGGTCCCGGCGGCCAGCTCCCAATGGACATAAAAGAGGGGGGAGAAGACCGGCACGTTGGCTGCCGCGCCGAAGGCCTTGCCGGCCACCAGCCGCGCCTTCAGGCCGCCGTCCTCGAAGGCCGGCAGGTCGGCGTCTCCGGCGTGATGGCTGAAGGCGGGGGCCGTCTCCTCGTGCTCGGTCGGCAGGGCCAGCCAGGTCTGGATGCCGTCCATCCGCCCGCCGTCCCGCCGCAGGGTCTCGAACCGCTCCGAATGGGTGATGCCCGAGCCGGCGGTCATCCAGTTGACCTCGCCGGGCCGGATGGCGATCTCGCTGCCGACGCTGTCGCGATGGGTCATCTCGCCCTCGAACAGATAGCTGAGGGTCGACAGGCCGATATGGGGGTGAGGCCGCACATCGACGGTGCGCGGAAAGCCCGGCTGGAACTCGGCGGGTCCCATATGGTCGAAGAAGGCAAAGGGGCCGACCATCCGGTGTGGGGCATAGGGCAGCACCCGCCCGACCTCGAAGCCGCCAAGGTCCTTGCGTCTCTGGTCAATGACAAGCTCGATCATGGCGGGGCCCTTCCTCTGCGCTGGCCCCAAACATGGCGTCATTGGCCAGCGACGCAAGACGTTGCGGGTCAGGCCCTCTGATAGGTGGTGACCAGCAGGCCGCGGGCGATGGCGTGTTTGTGCAGCAGGTCACGGATCGCCGAGCGGGCCGGGGCGTCGTCGAAGCCGGAGGGGCAGTCGAGGGCGTAGATCTGGGCCGCGTAGTGATGGGGGCCGTGGCCCGGCGGCGGGTCCGGCGGCAGGTATCCCGCCGACTGCAGCGCCCCGGTCTTCAAGCGGCCGTCCGTCGGCGCCAGGTCAAAGGCGACGGCATGAATGAGGGGGACTGGCGTCGGGCTGTCGGCATCTTCGATGATCAGCAAAAGCGACCTGGCCTCGGGCGGCGCGCCACTCCAGCTGAACGGCGGCGACAGGCCCTGGCCGTCTTCGGTGAACAGCTCCGGCAGCCGCGGGGCGTCGAACGCGGCGCTCTCCAGCGTCAGGGTCTCCGGGACCTCCTTGAGCGCGGCCTCATTGTAGAGAATCTGCTCAAGGCCGGGGCGGATCCCGGCGAGGGCGTGACCAACAAGGCTGGGAAGGGTTTTGAACATGGGCAATTGTCTCCTGCCCCCATCAACCCCCCGTCGGCGGCTTGGTTCAAAAGCCCGGCGGCAGAGCCAGACCCAGCAACGCGGCGGACCCCGGCGCGGCGCCCTTGCGCCGCTTGCCGTCCGGGCCGTAGCCGGACCAGCCGCCGCCGCCGATGACCACCGGCCCTGACGGGCCTTCGGCGCCAAGGGTCATGTCGTCCAGGGCGTCGTGGCCGGAGGCGACCGCGGTCCAGCTCTCCAGCGTCCGGCAGTCGGGGCTTATCCGGAGCAGGACCACGCGGCCGGGGGCGACGCCGTTCTGGGTGGCCATCAGCGCCAGGGGGAGGGGCGAGCGGTTGGCCATCCGGAAGTCAAAGGCGATCCGGAACAGGCCGTCAGTCCCGGCCAGAGCCGCCCGGGCGCCGCCAATCGGGGCCTCGGTCCCTGCCGCCAGATCTATGCGGTGGAGCCCGGTTGTGTAGTCGGCGACGATCAGGCTGTCGCGGCCACAGGCGACCATGCCCTGGGGCGAACCCATCTCGCTGGACTGGAGCAAGAGCTCCAGCGCCGCCGCGCCGGGCTTGAGGCGATACAGGCCGGCGCCGATGGTGTCGCTGGCGTAGAGGGTTCCGTCCGGGCCGAGGGTCACATCGCCCAGCTGCCGCGGCTTGCCGTCCTCGGCCAGCGGGTAGCGGGCGATCAGGGCGCCGTCGGCCAGAGAGATCTTCAGCACGGCCGTACGGGCGGGGCCGGTGGAGCCGGGAATGTCCGGCCCGGCGGCCTCGGCTGCCCAGACCACCCCGGCCGATTGGTCGACCGCCATGCCGAAGAGACCGCCGATCCCGTCGTCGGCCTTCAGAAACGGTTCGGGCTTGCCATCGCGGACCCGAAGGATGGTGTGATCGGTTACGCTGCTGACCAACCAGGATGCGCCATCCCAGGCCAGACCCTCGAAGATGGCGCCGGGACGATCCAGAGTCGCGATGGTGGTCACCGCCCCGGTCGGCGCAGCGCTGGCTTCCAGCCGGGCCTTTACGGGCGCGAAGTCCGGCGCCTCGGCCAGCGGGGCCAGCAGACTGTCCCGGGTGATATCCAGCGTCAGACCGAGATCGGCATAGGCGGTCAGGTGAGCGAGGGCTTCGGCAGGCTTGCCGGCGGCCATTTCCACCCGGGCCAACCGGATCAACGAGCCGGGGCTTTCCGGATAGAGGGCGAGGGCGTCCTCAAGCAGGGCTTCGGCCTTGACCAGATCCTGATCCCGGATCGCCGCAGCCGCTTCCTGCCGGAGGCGGAAATAGCTTTCAAGCCGGCTTTCGGGCGGCCCGGCCGCCGCCAGACCGATGGCCAGGGTCGCGACCAGAACGGATTGAATTCGCATGTGAAGGGCCTCCTCCCGAATACCCACCATAGTCCACGGGGCCGGCGACTGCTATTTGCGGCAACGGCTTCCCTGGTGAGGCGTTGTCGCCGCTCGGAGGAACCATGCGCCTGATTATCAACAGTGAACTTCACTACCGATTTCCGGAGCCCTGCGAGGTTCTGCTGCTGATCGAGGCCGCTCACAGCCCTGACCAGACGGTGGCTTCGGAACAGTTCGACGTCAGTCCACCGATGGAGGTCTCGCGCCTGGATGACCCCGGCACGGGTGAGCGGCGTGTGGTCATGAAGGCGTCCGGCGAGGTGAAGGTCGCCTATCAGGCTGTTGTCGACCTCGATCGTCCTGAGCCGGAGCTGGCGGGTGTGGCGGCCGTCGCCATCAGCGACCTGCCGCCCGAGGCGCTGACCTTCCTGCGTCCCAGCCGCTATTGCCCCTCTGATCGCTTCCACAGCTTTGTCGAACGACAGTTCGGTGAGCTTTCCGGCGGCGACAAGGTGGCGGCGATCCTGACTTGGATCGAAACGCACCTGGACTATCGGCCCGGGGCCAGCGACGGCGCGACCACGGCGCTGGAAACCTTTGTCGATCGGGCGGGCGTCTGCCGCGACTTCGCCCATCTGACCGTCGCCCTTTGCCGCGCCGCCGACATTCCCGCCCGAGCGGTCAGCGCCTATGCCTGGAAGCTGGAGCCGCCGGACATGCATGCGGTGGCGGAGGTCTATCTGGACGGCGGCTGGCGGCTGGTGGACGCCACCGGGTTGGCGCCGATCAGCGGCATGGTCCGGGTCGCAACCGGACTCGACGCCGCCGACATCGCCTTCATGAGCATCTTCGGCAGCGCCGAGATGCTGGATCAGAGCTTCGCAGTGGCCGAGGCGGCCTGATCAGCCGCGAGGACTGACATAGGGGCTGACCAGTCCCAGCGGCACGGCGGTGGTGTTCTTTACGCCGCGCACGACAATGCGGCTCTCGATGTTCGACACCAGGCCGAGCGACAGGATCTTCTCACGCAGGAAGGAGTCGAAGGCGTGCATGTCGCGGGTGACGATGCGCAGCTCGTAGTCGGCCGAGCCGGTCACCGTGGCGCACTGAACGACTTCCGCCCACTTGCAGACCGCCGCCTCGAACTGCTCGAGGTTGTCCTTGGTCGGGAGGGAGAGTTTGACAGTGCAGTAGACTTCGAAACCGAGGCCGAGCAGTTCGCGATCAAGGATGGTGACGCGGCGCTGGATGACTCCGGCATCTTCCAGGCGTTTGATCCGCCGCCAGCACGGGCTGGAGGACAGACCGACGCGCTCGGCGATCTCGGCGACGGACAGCCCGGCGTCGTGCTGGATGAGATCCAGGATCTTTGCGTCAACTGCGTCTAGCGGCTCAGACAAACTTTGTTCCCCCGAAAGGCCCGATTAGGGCCGCGATCTTGCCGAACCATGCCGATAGGCAGGCATGGCTTTGGCAAACATTTTCCCCGTACTTATATGATCTTGCAAGCTGGTCGACGCTCTCCGGAGGAAAGATTTTTCAATGCGGCACTCAGAAGTGACGTTGGACGACAAATATCTTCTCGAAGATGGTCGCGCGTTCATCACCGGCGTGCAGGCTCTGATCCGGGTCATGCTCGATCGGCGACGCCTTGACGAACGGGCCGGGCTGAACAGCGCCGGCTATGTTTCGGGCTATCGTGGCTCGCCCCTGGGCGGCCTCGACCAGCAGGCCGCGCGCCAGCGAAAGCTGCTCACCGCTCATGAAATTGTCTTTCAGGAAGGCCTGAACGAGGACCTCGCGGCGACGGCCGTCTGGGGCAGCCAGCAGGCCAATCTGTTCCCGGGCGCCAAATACGACGGCGTCTTCGGCATGTGGTACGGCAAGGCGCCGGGCGTCGACCGGACCGGCGATGTGTTCAAGCATGCCAATTTCGCCGGCGTCATGCCCAATGGCGGCGTGCTGGCGGTGGCCGGCGATGATCACAACTGCAAATCCTCGACCCTGCCGTCGCAGTCGGAGTTCGCCTTCCAGGACTTCGAGATGCCGGTGCTGTCGCCGGCCGATGTTCAGGAGGTTCTGGACTACGGCCTGCTGGGCATTTCCATGTCCCGCTTCTCGGGCCTGTGGGTCGGACTGATCGCCCTGGCCGACACCATGGACAGCGGCGTGACCATCGACGTCTCGCTTGATCGCCACAAGTGCGTGATCCCTGAGTTCCCGATGCCGCCGGGCGGCCTGCATATCCGGACCAAGGACCAGCCGCTGGAAAAGGAGACCCGTCTCCGCAATCACAAGATCCCGGCCGCCCTGGCTTTCGCCCGCGCCAACAATATCGACCGCGTCGTTCTCGCCGCCCGCCAGCCGCGCCTCGGCATCGTCTGCCAGGGGCAGGCCTACAAGGACGTGCTTGAGGCCTTCACGGCCATGGGCATCACCCTGGCCGAAGCCGCCGATCTCGGCATCTCCATCTACAAGGTCGGCATGCCCTGGCCGCTGGAGCCGCAGGGCCTGAAGGCCTTCGCCGCCGGCCTCGAGACCCTGATGGTCATTGAGCACAAACGCGCCCTGATCGAGCCCCAGGCCAGGGCCGCCCTCTATGATCTGCCGGCTCACGCCCGCCCGACCATCATCGGCAAATTCAATGAGCAGGGCGACCGGCTCATGGAAGACACCGGATCGCTGACCGTCGCGGCGATCGCCCTGGACCTGTACAGCCGTCTGCCGGAAGGCGAGCACAAGCAGCGCGCCTCGGCCTATCTGGACCGGGTCTCGGCCGCCGGGGTGGCCGCCGTCAGCTTGGCCAGCGACCAGCAGCGCAAGCCCTTCTTCTGTTCAGGCTGCCCCCACAACACCTCGACCCGGGTGCCGGACGGCAGCCGGGCTCTGGCCGGGATCGGCTGCCACTATATGGCCAGCTTCAACGATCCCTCGACCGACCTGAACACCCACATGGGTGGCGAGGGTCTGACCTGGGTGGGAGCGGCGCCCTTCACCAGTGAAAAGCACGTCTTCCAGAACCTCGGCGACGGCACCTACAATCACTCCGGCTCGCTGGCGATCCGCGGCGCGATCGCGGCGAAAGCCAACATCACCTACAAGCTGCTGTTCAACGACGCCGTTGCGATGACCGGCGGCCAGACGGCGGAAAGCGGCTTCACCCCCGCCCAGATCACCCGCCAACTGGCCAGCGAAGGCGTGGCGAAGACCGTCATCGTCGTCGATGAGGTCGAGCGCTACGAGGGCGTCAGCGATCTGGCGCCGGGCGTCGAGGTGCACCCGCGCAAGGAGCTGATGGCGGTTCAGAAGATCCTCCGGGAAACCCCGGGGGTCACCGTCCTCCTGTATGATCAGACCTGCGCCACCGAAAAGCGCCGTCGGCGCAAGCGCGGGCTTATGCCCAAAGCCCAGACCCGGGTGTTCATCAACCCGCTGGTCTGCGAGGGCTGCGGTGACTGTTCCAAGAAGTCCAACTGCGTCTCGGTCGAGCCTCTGAACACCGAGTTTGGCCGCAAGCGTCAGATCAATCAGTCGACCTGCAATCAGGACTACAGCTGCGTTGACGGCTTCTGCCCCAGTTTCATCACCCTCGAAGGCGGCGAAAACGCTGCGGTGAAGAAGATGCCGGCCCTGACCGCCGACTCCACCCCGCTGCCGGCGTTTGAACCGGTCGAGGGTGTGCGTCGCATCCTGTTCACGGGCATCGGCGGTACAGGGGTGACGACAGTCGCCTCGATCCTGGCCATGGCGGCCCACGTTGACGGTCGCAGCTCCAGCGTCGTCGACATGACCGGTCTGGCCCAGAAGGGCGGTTCGGTGTTCAGCCACGTGAAGATTGGTGAGGACGAAGAGAGCATTGTCGGCGGCCGCGTGCCGGCGGCAAGCGCCGATGTGCTGATCGCTTGCGACCTGCTGGTTGCGGCCAGCCCTGAAGCCCTGGCGCTGTTCTCCAAGCAGAAGACCGTGGCGTTCGGCAACGCCGACTTCTCCCCGACCGCCGACTTCGTCACCAACCGCGATGTCCGCTACGACACCGCCGGCATGGCCCGGCGGATCAAGAGCGCGACGAAGGACTATCAGGCCTGTCCGTCGCAGGCCCTGTCGCTGCACAAACTGGGCGACGAGATCTACGCCAACATGATCATGCTGGGCTTTGCCTGGCAGAAGGGCGTGATCCCGGTCTCCAGCCGCGCCATCTATCGCGCGATCAAGCTCAATGGCGTCGACGCGGACGCCAACCTCCAGGCCTTCGAGGTCGGTCGCAAGTCGGCGGTGGACCCGGATTTCAAGGGCCTGCCGGAAGACCAGGTTGCGACTCCGGAGACGATGCCGCTGGACGACCTGATCGCCCGCCGCACTGCCGAACTGGAAGGCTATCAGGACGCCGCCTATGCCCGCCGCTACGCCGACAAGGTGGCGCAGGTCCGAGGCGCTGAGCTGGCGCTTGGCGACAGTGAGTCCCTGACCCGGGCCGTGGCCGTCAACCTCTACAAGCTGATGGCCTACAAGGATGAGTATGAGGTCGCCCGCCTCTACACCGACGGCCGCTTCGCCAAGGAGTTGGGCGGCGTCTTCAAGGGCGGCAAGGCCAAGGTGTGGATGTCGCCCCCGCTGATCGCCCCAAAGGGCCCGGACGGCAAGCCGCAGAAGATCGCGCTTGGCGGCTGGATGCTGACCACGGTGATGCCGGTGCTGGCCAAGATGAAGGGCCTGCGCGGCGGTCCGCTGGACATCTTCGGCAAGACCGAGGAGCGCCGCACCGAGCGCCGTCTGATCGTCGACTACGAGGCAGGGCTGGATCGTATCCTGTCGGGCCTGTCGGCGCGTCGCCTGCCGCTGGCCAGTCGGATTGCCGCCGTGCCGCAGGATATTCGCGGCTATGGCCATATCAAGGAGGCGAGCATCGTCACCGCCGAGGCGGAACTGGCGGCGCTCTGGGCGCAATGGGAGGCGGGTGAAAAGGCGGCTGCTTGAGGCTATCGCCACCTGCTTCACCTTGATGGTTTTCGTCGGCTGCAATCGGCTCTAGGTCTAGGCCTATGACAGACGCTTTTGACTTCGATGCCGTTGTGGTCGGCGCTGGCGCTGTGGGCCTGGCCTGCGGTTACGCCCTGTCCCGTCGGGGACTTGTTGTGGCCGTCCTCGAGAAGGAACAGGCCATCGGTCAGGGCGTGTCATCGCGTAATTCCGAGGTCATCCATGGCGGGCTCTATTATCCGACGGGGTCTCTGAAGGCGCGGCTGTGCGTCCAGGGTCGGCGGGCGCTTTACGCGTTTCTGGACAAGCACCATGTCGACTACCGCAAATGCGGCAAGCTGGTGGTGGCGACCACGGTCGAAGAGATTCCCCGGCTCGACGCCATCTGGGACCAGGCCCTAGCCAACGATGTCGAGGGCATGGCGCGTCTGAGCGGAGAAGAGGCGAGGGCGATGGAGCCCGGTCTCAAATGCGCCGCGGCGCTGCTGTCGCCGGAGAGCGGCGTCTTCGACAGTCACGGCTATATGCTGGCTCTGCAGGGGGAGATCGAGGCCGCCGGCGGCGCCGTTGTCGCTGCAACCCCGTTCGAGGCCGCTGATCCTCTGGCCGAGGGCGGGTTTCGGGTGCGGACCGGCGGCGCGGACGCCACCGACCTGACCTGCCGCCTTCTGGTGACGGCGCCGGGGCTATCGGCCCAAGCTGTCGCCGGACATGTCACCGGATTTCCGGCCGATCAGATCCCCGAAGGCCATTTCGGCAAAGGGGTCTACTTCCGGCTGGCGGCCAAGGCGCCGTTTGACCATCTGGTCTATCCGCCGCCGATCCCGGGCGCGCTGGGCACCCACTATCGCAAGGATCTCGGCGGACAGGCGGTGTTTGGTCCTGACCTGCAGTTCGTCGGGTCAGAGGACTACAGCGTCGATCCGGCGAAAGCTGTGGAGTTTGCCGCCTATATCCGCAAGTTCTGGCCGGATCTGCGGGAAGAGGACCTCACGCCGGACTACGCAGGCATCCGGCCCAAGCTGCATGGCAAAGGCGAGCCGCAGCCGGACTTCCAGATTCGCAGCGCCGACAGCCACGGCATCGACGGTCTGGTCGCCTTGTTCGGTATCGAGAGCCCGGGACTGACCAGTTCGCTTGCCATCGGTGAAGAGGTGGCGTCGAGGCTGATCCCGGCGCAGCCCTGATCAGATCTTCGGAACCAGCTTGAGCAGTTCACCGGCGTCCGTAAGCACCCAGACGAACCCTTCCGGTCCGACCCGGACGTCGCGAATGCGCTGGCCGCGACGGTCGAGAAGGCGCTCTTCCCCGACCACCTGATCGCCATCAAGGGTCAGGCGCACAAGGTCCCGGTCCTTCAGGCCGCCAATGAACAGGCTGCCCTTCCAGGCCGGAAACTGGTCGGCGTTGTAGAAGGCCATGCCTGAGGGCGCGATCACCGGGTCCCAGTAGTAGGTCGGCTGTTCCATCCCGTCCTGATGCGTGATGCCCTCGCCGACGGGACGACCGCTGTACTCAAGGCCGTAACCGATCGTCGGCCAGCCGTAGTCCTTGCCCGCGGCCGGGATATTCAGTTCATCGCCGCCCAAGGGGCCATGCTCGACCGTCCAAAGCTTGCCCGTGGCGGGATTGATGGCGGCGGACTGGATGTTGCGGTGACCGTAGGACCAGATCTGCGGCAAGGCCCCGGCCTGGCCGACAAACGGGTTATCGGTTGGCGTCGAGCCGTCAGAATTGATCCGGATGACCTTGCCGAAATCCGAGTCCAGATTCTGGGCCTGCTTGCGCCCGGCGAGGATCGAACGCTCGCCGGTGGTGATGAACAGGGTTCCATCCGGGGCGAAAGCGAGGCGGGAGCCGAAGTGCTTGTCGCTATCCAGGGTCGGGCGCATGCGCCAGATGACCTCGACATCGCTCATCGTCGCGCCGACCAGCCTGCCGCGCGCCGCGGCCGTGCCATTGCCGCCCTCGCGAGGCTCGGCATAGGTCCAGTAGATCCAGCCGCCCGGTCCGACCGCGACGTCCAGCAGTCCGCCCTGACCCTTCGCATCGACGTCTGGCAGGCCGCTCACCGGAGCGGACATGGATCCATCCTGATCCACGACCCGCAGAGCGCCGCCGCGTTCGGTGACCAGCATCTTTCCATTTGCAAGGAAGGCCAGCCCCCAGGGCTTGGTCAGCTCGCGGGTCACGGTGACGACGTCAAAGGCGACCTCGGTCGTTTTCTGAGGCGCGCGCGTCTGGCCGGGCATGGCAGGTTTGTAGGGCGCATTGGCGCCCCGGGTTTCGAGAGGCTTTTCCGACCCGGAAGATGGATCAGCGGTCTGGGCGTTCGTCGCCTCGCTTCCGCAGGCGGCGATGATCATGGCGGCGGCGATCAGCGCGAAATGGCGCATGTCTTCTCCTTGTCGTCAGGTGGCTCCCAGCACCGCCTCGCGGGCGGCGGCGGGGTCTTCCCCCTCAAGATGGATCAGAGACCATAGGGCGAAAAACAGGATCGGCCAGCGGTGGGCCTCCAGAGCGTCTTCCCGGAAGATAGACTGAATCTCGTCAGGACTGCGGATCCGGGACACCGCTTCAATGCCGGCGATGCGGGGCGCCATGTCCATGGCGCGCGGAGCGATCCAACTGGCGACGGGGACGGTGAAACCCTTTTTCCTGCCCCAGGGATCAGCCGCGGGGCAGTGTCGCTCCAGCCATTTGCGCAGCAGCCATTTGCCGTAGCGCCCGCGCAGCTTCATGCGGTCGGGCAGATTGAAGGCGAAGCTCGCGACCTGCGGATCGAGGAAGGGCGTACGTCCTTCCAGACCGTTGGCCATCAGGCATCGGTCGAGTTTCAGCAACAGATCATCCGGCAGCCAGGTGGCGATATCAGCGGCCTGCGCCTGTTGCAGGCGGGTCCGGCCCGGCTCGGCCACCTGGGCCGCTTGATGGCGCCAGTCATCGATCCATGGATGGGCCACTTGAGGCTCTGCCGGGCGACCGCCCAGCCAGCCCGGCCGCATGGCCCGGCGATAGCGGCCGTAGCCGCCGAACAGTTCGTCGCCCCCCTCACCCGTCAGCACGACGGTCAGGTCCTTGCGGGCGGCCTGGGCCAGTTTGTAGGTCGGCAAGGTGGCGTAGTCGGCGGTGGGGTCGTCCAGCGCCCATGCGACCTGCGGGGCGATCGTCCAGAAATCCTCCTCGGTGAAGGTGGTTTCCCGCCAGTCGAGGTTCAGCGCCTTTGCGACCCGTTCGGCCTGGGCCCGCTCGTCGCGCGCGCCCGGCGCGTCAAATCCGCAGGTGAAGCCGATAACCGGGCGGCTGTTCAGGCGGCTCATCAGGGTGGCGATCGCGGCGCTGTCCACGCCGCCCGAGAGGAACAGCCCGTAGGGTACGTCGGAGCGCTGGTGGACGCGCACGCTGTCTTCGAGCACCGCGTCCAGCTGCTTGAGGAGGGTGGATTCGTCGCCGCGCGTCGCGCCAGCCGGGGGCAGGGCGGAACGGATCCGGCAGGTTTCGACCGTGTCGCCGTCGACCCGGGCGATGGCCCCGGGGGCGAGGCGAATGCTGTCGGCCATCACCGAGGGACTGAAGGCGTAGTTGAAGGCCAGAAGCTGGCCGGCGGCGTGCCGGTTCAGGGCGGGCGGACGATCGACCAGGGCGCGGGGTTCCGAAGCGAAGATCACGCCCTCGCCCTTCTCACGGCCGTGCAGACTGTCCCTGTAGTAGAGCGGCTTGATGCCGAACGGGTCGCGGACGAGCCAGGTGCGACCGTCGTGGCCAATCAGGCAGAAAGCATACATGCCGCGAAGGCGATCAAAGGCCTTCTCGCCCTCAAGGGCGTAGAGGTGGAGAAGAGGCTCGAAGTCGGACCCTGTGGACAACCTGTCCTTCAGACCGAATTGCTCGGTAAGCTCCAGGTAGTTGTAGATCTCGCCGTTGCCGATGATGGTCGAGCCGGCGGCGTGCAGCGGCTGCCATCCGCCTTCAAGGTCAATGATCGACAGGCGGGCGTGGCCGATCGACCAGCCGGGACCGTCCTCGACCCGGATGCCGTTGGGGCCGCGATGGGCCAGCTGTTCGATGATCGGACGCGCAGACTGGTTGCCGCCCAGCACCCCGGCGATGCCGCACATCAGGCGGCTCCGAACCGGGCGAACAACGCCTGCCAACGGGCGACGACGGCCTCCTGTCCGAATTCGCTCTCGACCCGAGCGTGGCCGTTCTGGATCAGGCGTATTCGCTGCATCGGATCGGCCAGCAGGGCGGCTGTGCGCTCGGCCAGGGCCTGTTCATCATCGATCGGCACCAGAAGGCCGTCCTCTCCGTCGTGGATCAGGCCCGCCGGCCCTTGACTGGCGGCGGCGACGACGGGAAGGCCGTGGGCCCAGGCCTGGATGACGACATTGCCCAGCGGCTCATAGCGTGAGGGAAACAGGCATACGTCGGCGGTCTGATAGAGGGCGGACGGATCTGACCGCCAGCCCAGGAAGCGAACGCGATCAAGGACGCCGAGAGACTGCGCAAGCGTCTTCAGCTGGCCTTCGAGGCCGCCGACCCCGGCAATCCACAGAAAGGCCTCTGGCAGGGCCTGCAGGGCCTTGATCGAGACGTCATGGGCCTTGGAAGTGTGCAGCCGTCCCATGCCCAGCAGGAGCGGCGCATCCTCGGGCGTATCCAGGCTGGCGCGGGAGACGGGACTGGTCTCCTCGGGGGCGGTGGCGAAGTTAGGGATGTAGCTGGCCTTGTCGGCCGGCCAGCCCTGGGCGATGACCCAATCGACAATGTCCTGGGTGTTGCCGACCAGATGGTCGAAGCCGCGATAGTTCTTGAGCTTGTAGTAGCCGCCAAGCCGGCCAATGCGCGCCCAGGCGCCGGACGGGGTATGTCTCGCGGCCCTGTTCATCCAGGCGATCAGCAGGCCGGCTTCAATGCGGCGGGCGGTGGAGGCGATGCGCGGCCGGGTCAGAAGATCGATCGGGCCGCCGAACCGGGCGGTGGTCACCGGCAGGCCGGCCGCCGCCAGGGCGGTTTCCCGACCGTGATTCGGCCTGATCGCGCAGGCCTGATCGCCGCCTGCTTTTTGCAGCGCGCTGACCAGCTGGACGAAATAGGTCTCGGCCCCGCCTTCGCCGCCGGATCCCAGAAGATGGAGCACGCTCATCGGCCGGGACCCTAGCCGCTGGCGATCAGTTTCCCAAGACGCTTGAAGAGAGGTTTTATCGCCACTATAAGGCCGCCTCCCTTCGGGACGCTTGTCCTGTATGGCTGGGTAGCTCAGATGGTTAGAGCGGTGGATTCATAACCCACAGGTCGGCGGTTCGATCCCGCCCCCAGCCACCAGGGATCAAGGTTTCAACCACCGGAATGTTCTGGCGATAAAGGCTCTGCCCTGACCTGTGATCGGGTCGGCGTGGGCCATAAGAACATTGTCCGTGGGCCAGGCCAGGATTCGTCGCAGATCGGCCCGCGCCGACCGGCGATCAACAAACGACAGTCTGAACTTTCGAGGCGTTTCGGGTTGCGGCGCGGTCATCAGGTCCAGACCTGCGATCACCGCGCGCCAACCGGAGAACCAGCCGGGGCGGAAGTGCTGGATCAGGTCGGTGAAGATCGCCGTGGAACTGGCCCGGTGGAAGAAGACCACCTCGGTCGTGATCCGGCTTCCACGCATCACGACATGGTCGATCTCGTCCGACCACAGATAGCGGGCGTCGCCTTCCAGGGTCTCGTCCGGGCGCAGGTCAGGGCGGCGTTTGGCCAGACCAGGCGCCGCGAGAACCGAGGCGTCCGGATAGGCGCTTTGCCATTCAGCGATGAAGAGGTTGTGGAGGGCGTTGGGGGCGACGATGTATCGGACCGGCCCAAGGCCCTTGAGGCGCGTCGCCAGAGCGTCGGTCAGCGAGGTGGGAGACCAGACAAAGAGACTCGTATCGGCCAGGCGAATGATGATGGAACGGGTCGGATAGCGAAAGCCCGCCACAATGGCCTCGGGGCCATCGGCGATCCACAGATTTTCGCCGAACGGTCGGAGCAACTGAAGATCCTTTCTCCGACCAGGTCGTTTTGATCAGGCGGCCGCCGAGTCGCGGTCTGCCTCTGCGCCATTCAGCACCCTGTCGAGCACATTGAGCAGCCGCTCGGCCTTGATCGGCTTTTCAACACAGTCATTCATGCCAGCCTCGATGTAGCCGCGAACGTCGGACGGGTCGGCATTAGCCGTCAGGGCGACGATCGGGACGGCTCCAGCCTCGCCGGGCAGGGCGCGGATCGCGCGCGTTGCGGCGACACCGTCCATGCGGGGCATCTTGATGTCCATAAGAATGAGGTCGAACCTGCGTTGGCTGGCCGCCTCAACGGCCTCGACGCCGTCCACAACCTGCTCGCTGGTGCAGTCGAACATCTCGCACAGGGCCTCGGCGACCATACGGTTGGTGGCGTTGTCGTCGACGATCAGAATGTGCGCGGTGGCCATGGCGCTGGCCGTGTTGGCAAGGATTTCCGGGGCTGCCTCGGCGGCGATCATTTCGAAAATTACCGTTGCGCCGGAGCCCGCGTTGGCTTCCGCCCTCAGAGTGCCATGCATGGCGACCGCGAGCGTAGCGGCATGGGCCATGCCCAGACCCACCGACAGGGTTGTCCCGCTGAACACAGGATCGAATATTCTCGCAAGTCTTGCCGGTTCGATGGGGCCGCCGGCGTCGCGGACGCGTCCTTCAAGAGCCAGGCCTTCGAGGGCGGGCCTGGCCGACAGGGTGACCTCCACGGCGCCCCGTCTGGTCTCGCTCAGCGCCCGCTCGACAAGGCCGTCGAACAGGTCGGCGAGGCGCTCGGCATCCACTTCGGCGACCAGGTCTGGCGCGCCGTCGTAGGAGGTCAGAAGGGTGACGTTTGAACCGGCTGTCCGCGCGGCCCAGCGGGCTTCCACCCCGGCCATGATTTCGCGGAGCAGAGTGGGCCGGGTCGACACCTGGTCAAGGCCGACCTCGGTGGCGTGCATGCTGGCCGCACGCCGCATAAGGCGGTGAATGTCCGTGAAGCTGTCGCTGAGAGCCTGACAGCAGCTGCTGCTGTCGGCCGGCAGGGGCTGGCGCAGCAGGGCGTCGATGAAGGTCTGGGCGCCCTCGAGCTGACGAACCACGTCGTCGGCGAGAGCCTGGGTCAGAGCCGCGCCCAGACCCCGCACCTGTGACGCCTGGCTGTGCGCCGCCAGCAGGGTCAGCGCCGAGCCGATACCGACGTAGGCCCCATGCTCAGTCGCGACAAATCCCCGGGCCAGAGCGGTCGGGTCATTGGCCAGGGTGTTGTCGCGGAACAGTGACGAGTCTGTTTCCACGTCAACAAGCAAGGGCCTTGGATCCATGAGGTCGGCAGCGAAACGACCGTGGTCGGCGGCCGACCACAGGGCGCGTTCGCGGCTGATCAGACCAATGGGCCGGTGCTCATCGTCGACAACAGCAATCAGCAACGCCTGGGGGTCTGCCTCAAACCGGGCCACGATGTCTGCGGCCGAGGCCGCGGGGGCGACCGGGGCGCGGTGTTCAATCAGGCGTGCAAGTGAGGCCATGGGGCTGCTGCAAAACTCGTTGGGCCCGGTGCGACACAGGGGGGCGCATGGCGGGCTTGGGAGACCACCGTATCTGTATGCACTTTAGGACAGGTTAAGCGTGCACAATCTGGGGGTAATCATGGGGGTAAATGTCGGCGCCTGCCAGAAGAGGGGCGACTGTCTATTTGAGATATCGACGATATGGGAGGCCGCCTTATCGGTCCTGTGGAGTGGATTTTGGTCTGAGGTCATGCTGTCGGACCGAGTGTTTTCCAACCCACCCGTGACTTGTTGATCGCCCAAAGAAAAACGGCGGGAACCGAAGTTCCCGCCGCCTCAAAGTCTGGTTTGACTTCGGTCTTAGTTGCCGAAGGTCTTGGTGACCGAGATGCCGTAGGTCCGCGGATCGGTGAAGAAGCCGTTCCGGTATAGACCCGAGGAGTCATCGGTCAGGTAGGTGTCGGTGATGGCCTCTTCGTCGGTCAGGTTCTTCACAAAAGCTTCGAAGATCCAGCCGGCGTCACGGTTGGCGACCGTGAAGGTCATGTTGACGTTATCCCATCCCTTAATCTTGTCAGCGTCGCTGTTGTAGATCCGGGAGAAGGTGTCGGTCTGCTTGTAGTAGTCACCGCGCAGGGTGGCGTTCCAGTCGCCGAACTCCCAGGTGTACTGGGCGCCGAGGGACAGGGTGAACTCCGGGGAGTTCGGCAGCTCCTTGTCCTTCAGGTCGACGGCGACACCGTCGAATGCGGCGGCGTTGGAGCACACGCCCAGCAGGGCGAAGGGCGAGAACACATTGGCCGTCGCAAGCGCGCCCTGGGCCACCGCGAGGGGGACCACACAGTTCGATGCCGCGCTCGACTTGACCACGACCAGGTTGGGATCGCCCTGGGTGCGGTTGAAGGTGTCGATCGAGGTGCCGTTGACGATCTTGGTGTTCAGATAGCCGACGTTGGCGTTCAGGCGGAGGTTGTCCACCGGCTCCCAGAGGCTCTCGAACTCCAGACCCCAGATCTTGGCGTCGATGTTCTCGTTGATCGAGGTGCGGTTGACGATCTTGGAGACCTGATAGCCCTTGTAGTCATAGTTGAAGCCCGTCAGGTTCACGACCATGCGGCCGTCCAGCAGGGTGTTCTTCATCCCGACTTCGTAGGCGTCCACGAATTCCGGTTCGAACGACGGGGGCGGGCAGCTGACCACGGCCGAGCAGGCCGGGTTCAGACCGCCGGCCTTGTAGCCGCGCGAGTAGAAGCCATAGATCAGGCTTTCGTTGGTGAAGCCCAGCTCCGGCTTCCAGTCGAAGCCGAGGCGACCGGTGGTTTCCTTGAACTGGACCTCAAGGATCGGGCGCGGGTCGGTGGCCGGCGGCGCGCCAACGCCGCTGCCCTTGGTGCCGAGGGTGACAGCGTGGTTTTCGACCAGCTTCTTGTCATCGGTGTAGCGGATGCCGCCGGTGATCTTGAAGTTGTCGAACAGCTGCCAGTAGACCTCACCGAAGGCGGCGCGCGACTTCAGGTGATAGGGGCCGTAGCTGTCATAGTAGTTGTGGCCGCTGCGGTTGGGCGTCTGGTTCGGGTCGATGAACACGCAGTTGGCGTTGTTCTCGGGGCAGGGGTAGGGAACCGCGCCGCCGCTACCGGCCGTGGTCAGGAAGTTGGCCACCTGATAGTTGGCGGTGCCGGTGTTGAACATAACGTAGTAGTCACCGGTCGCCTTGTAATCGAGGTAGATGGCCCCGACGTTGAAGTTGAACGGGCCGTCAAAGTCCGACTGCAGTCGCAGTTCCTGGGTGAACTGCTGGGTTTCCGCCGACGAGATGTCGAAGGTGGTGAAGCGGTTCTGGGTGCCGACCTGCGGATCAGTGACCACGCCACCGGGGAACAGCGTCGCATAGACGCCGCCGTAGACCAGCGGATCCAGCGCCGGCCCGCCGAGAAGCGGGCTGCTGCAGGGGGTTGCGTAGAAGTTGCAGGTGTTGGGAGTCGCGTTGAAGCTGGTGGTCGGAACAACGCGGTTGTAGTCCTGACGGGTGAACAGGCTCAGTTCACTGTAGGACGTCAGGGCGGTCACCTGCAGATCGTCGGTGATGTCCCACTGGATGTTGAATTCATAGATGTCGGTGTTCGATTCGTAGATCGGATCGAACGGCGACTCGATGTTGCGGATGTTGCTGTCCTGCACCTTGCCGGCCAGGGCGTCGCCCGTTTGCAGGCCGGTGAGAGTGGCGAACAGGCCGCCAAGGGTCGCCTGGGTGTTGAGCGTGCCGGTCGAGACGCCGGGCGCATACAGCGACGCTTCCGAACAGCCCTGGCTGAAGAAGCCTTTTTCGATCTGGGCGATGTTCGGGTCGCCTGAGTACGTCAGGCCGGCCGTGCGGCCGGTGTCCTTCTGGCAGAACTGACGGCCGATCCGCGAGCGGCTGTCGCTTTCCTCAAAGTGGTCATAGAGGAACCAGGCGGTGAAGCTGTCGGTCGGATTGAACGACACAGTCGCCCGGATATCCCACAGATCCCGGTCATCAATGTCGTTGCCGGTGACCAGATTGTCGCCGAATCCGTCCCGCTGGACGAGGACGCCAGCGACCCGCGCGGCGAACATGTCGCCAAGCGGGATGTTGATCATGGCCTTGGCCTTGACCGAATTGTAGTTGCCCAGTTCGACCTTGGCGAGCGCCTCGAAGTTGCCGGTCGGCTTGGCGGTGATCAGGTTGACCACGCCGCCGGTGGCGTTGCGGCCGTACAGGGTGCCCTGCGGTCCACGCAGCACTTCCACGCGCTCAACGTCGAAGAACTCGGCTTCGAACAGGTTGTTGGCGGTCAGCGGGGCGTTGTTCAGGTGGATGCCGGTGCCGGCGTCGCCCGAACCGGCGACCAGCTTGGAGCCGACGCCGCGAATCTGGAAGTTGTAGCCGGTGAAGTTTGACTTGGAGAAGTTGACGTTCGGGATGGCCGTCACCAGGTTCGGGCCGCCGTCGATCTTCTGCTTCTCAAGGCTATCCTGGCTGAACGCGGAAACCGCGATCGGCACGTCCTGGATAGCTTCTTCTTTCTTCTGGGCGGTGATGATCAGTTCGCCGACGGTGTTACCGCCGCCGTCCTGGGCGAAAGCAGGTGCAGCAACAGCCATGATGGCCATGGCGGATGCACTGACAGCCAGCGCCCTCCGCAGACGCAGAGTCTTAGACATTCTAACCCTCCCCGAACGTCGCGGGCCTTTTTGGCCATTACGCGGACGTCGTATGTTTCCTCAATTGTCGCGTCTTGTTTGCTGTCAGGGACGCGCGACGTTTCCCTGCAGCTCGAACAGATTGCATACTTGCATTGCGAGACTGTCAATGCCGCCATCGGGCGGAACGCCTTGAATTGCAGGGTTTTCACGGGACTGTGGCTGAGAGAACGCGGAGATTTGTCGCCGACAGGCGACTTCCTCCATCCTGACGGGAATTGACGCTACGGCAGGATTACGCAGCGGCATTCGGGCCACGTCAAACCTGTGGAATCAGTCGTCTGGCAAGCCTGTGGTTTCGGGGCCGGGGCCGGTCGTGTAGAGGTCCGGCTGCGCGGAGCCCCCCGGGAGGCTCCCCAGATCTGTCATTCGGAACGCCATGCCCCTGCCGCCTTTCAGTCCCGTTCCAGTGAGGGGAAACTCATGAGCTATGCTGTGAAGGAGATTTTTCCGACGCTGCAGGGCGAAGGCGGACAGGCGGGACGGGCGGCGGTGTTTTGCCGCTTCTCAGGCTGTAATCTCTGGTCCGGCCGGGAAAAGGACCGCGCGACTGCGGTCTGCACATTCTGCGACACTGATTTTGTCGGCGTCGATGGACCGGGCGGCGGGCGATTCGCCACGGCGGAAGCTCTGGTTGATGCGGTCGAGGCGGCGTGGACCGGGGGAGCGGACCAGCGACTGGTCGTCTGCACCGGAGGGGAGCCCTTGCTGCAGCTGGACGGAGCGTTGATCGCGGCGCTCCACGCTCGCGGTTTTTCCATCGCCATTGAAACCAATGGCACCCTCAGGGCGCCGCCCGGCATTGACTGGGTCTGCGTCAGTCCAAAGGCCGACGCGCCTGTCGTTCAGACCTCCGGGCAGGAACTGAAACTGGTCTGGCCGCAGGCCGGCGTGGATCCTCAGCGGTTTGCCGAACTGGACTTTGAACACTTCTTTCTGCAGCCGATGGACGGTCCAGACCAGGCGGCGGCGACGAAGGCCTGCATCGACTATTGCCTTTCCCACCCCAGGTGGCGTTTAAGCGTCCAGACACACAAATACCTCGGCATAGCCTGATCCAACAATCTTCTGGACCAGCTCGCCCGACCTCCAAACCTGCAACGATTGATGACCACGCCCCTCTTCGAGATCACGAAGGCCGCCACCTTTGACGCGGCCCACCATTTCCCCAATGGCCCGGAGGGCAGTCCCTACACGCGCCTGCACGGCCATTCGTTTCGCGTGGAGGCGACGGTTCGTGGAGAGATCACGGGACCTATGGGCTGGGTCGCCGACCTGGGCGAACTTGATTGCGAACTGAAGGCCGTCGCGGCCGAACTTGACCACGGTCTGCTCAATGACAAGCCGGGGCTCGACCTGCCGACGCTGGAGCATCTGTGTCTGTATTTCGCGCGCGCCCTGCAGCCGAAATTTCCAGGCCTTTGCCGCGTGGTGATCTCCCGGCCAACCATCAACGAAAGTTGCGCCCTGGCCGTTGAGGTCCGCGCCTAGCCGCCGCCCTGATCGGTGGATCGTCGTGCGGGCCCGTCATAGGCGGGGTCGACCCTGCGTCGACGTTCGGGGCCGAAGTAGGTCTCTGTGCGGACGAACGCCCGGGGATGCTCGACCACTTCGTTGATGCGCTCGATAACGCCGCGGGCCGTGACAGGTTTGGTCAGGAACTCGGTCACGCCCGCGTCACGCGCCTCGGCCACCCGCTTCTGAGTCGAGTGACCGGTGACCATGACGATCGGGACCATCTGGTTGGGACTGTCGGGCGAGTTTCGGATCAGGCGGACAAAATCGATTCCGTCCAGCGGCTCCATGGACAGGTCGGTCATGACAATGTCGATGGCCTGATGTCTCATGACGCCAAGGGCCTCGGCGCCATCGCTGGCTTCGAAGACGTGCCTTACGCCGATGGCCCGCAATATCTCTCCGATCAGCACCCGCATGTGGTGATTATCGTCGACGAGCAGGACTTTGAGCAGTTCGAAGCGCAAGGCTGATATCGCCTCAGGTTGACGTGCTGACCTCCGGGATACGAGGCTAAGCTATTGTCCGTCAACGAAAAACGCTGTTCCGGTCGGCGTCAGCCTCCGGGGAAAATGAAACGGTGCGTTCAGAGATCCAAGTCGGGAGGCTCCCTGCTTGCCGACTTGCGGTTCCTGCAAGGCGTCTCGTTACCGACGGTTTGTTTCGCCAATCTGGCCGCGATGTCGCAAGAAGGCGTCAGCCAGAACACAGGCGGTCATGGCTTCGACGATCGGCGGCGCGCGCACACCGACACAGGGATCGTGCCGCCCCTTGGTGCGAAGGTCGACCTCCGCGCCGGACTCATTGAGGGTTCGCCGCGGCGTCAGGATCGAGGAGGTCGGCTTGAAGGCGACGCGGGCGACCACGGCCTGCCCAGTGCTGATCCCGCCCAGCACGCCGCCGGCATTGTTGCTCAGGAACGTGGGGCCGTCGTTTCCGGCCCGCATCTCGTCGGCATTGTCTTCGCCCGAGAGGCTGGCGGACGCGAAGCCGGCGCCGATCTCCACGCCCTTCGCAGCGTTAATCGACATCATGGCGGCGGCCAGTTCTGCGTCCAGTTTTCCGTAAATCGGCGCGCCCCAGCCTGCGGGAACGCCGTCAGCCTCGACTTCGACGATCGCGCCGATGGAGGAGCCGGCCTTTCGCACCTCGTCCAGATACAACTCCCAACGGGCTGCGGTTTCCGCATCCGGGCACCAGAAAGGATTGAGGGTTCTCTGGTCCCAGTCCCAGCGATCGCGGTTGATCGACTGAGCGCCGATCTGGATCAGGGCGGCGCGGATCCGAACCTGCGGAATGATCTTGCGGGCGATGGCGCCGGCGGCGACGCGCGCCGCGGTTTCCCGGGCGCTCGAGCGTCCGCCGCCGCGATAGTCGCGAACGCCGTATTTGGCGATGTAGGCGTAATCCGCATGACCCGGCCGGAAGGCGTGGGCGATTTCGCCGTAGTCCCTGGACCGCTGATCCTCATTCTCGATCATCAGCGAGATCGGCGTTCCGGTCGTCACGCCGTCAAAGACGCCGGACAGGATTTTCACCGTGTCGCTTTCGCGGCGCTGGGTCACATGGCGGCTCTGGCCGGGCTTGCGCTGGTCGAGAAATGTCTGGATGTCGTCTTCGGACAGGGCCAGTCCGGGAGGGCAGCCATCGACCACGCAGCCCAGCGCCGGGCCGTGGCTTTCGCCCCAGGTGGTGACGCGGAAAAGGTGACCGAAGGTATTGTGTGACATCGTGAACCGGTCTTAGCGAAACCTGACGATCCGACAAGGCTGCGCCGTCAGAGAGCGGGGGAGGTCCATGCGGCCCTGAAGGCCCGGAGTCGGCTTCGGGCGCCGCTCTCTGACCGAGACGCCGTGCGCAGGCGGACAAACATGTCGCCGGCGGCGTGTGGGCCCCGGGCCGGAAGGCCCTCTCCGGTCAGCCGCACCAGGCCGCGCGAGAGGGCCCGCCGGCCAATCCAAATGTCCTTGTGGCCGCTGGGGGTGGCCACTCCCAGTCGGCCGCCCCTTGGCGCGTCACCGGGAAGGGTGGCCGTCAGCCAGAGATCGTCTCCGCGAAGCGTGAGGTCGGCCTCCGCGACCACCTTGACCGTCAGGGTGACCTCGCCGGCGCGAACCCGGTCTCCGTCCCTCAGACCGGCGGGAACAGCTACCCGGATGCGCCGGTCGCCGGGCAGCGGCGCAATGACCTCGCCGCCGGCTGCGGCAAGCGCGGGGCCGAGATGCAGATACAGCACCGACGGCGGGGCTGGCGGCGCCGGGCGTTCGGGTCTGGCGACCGGGGCGGGGCGCCCTGCCTTCAGCAGGCCGTAGGCTTCGATGACCAGACGCAGTCTGGCGGCGTCGCCGCCGGCCCGATCAGGGTGAGTCGCCTTGACGGCCTGACGGAAGGCGGCGCGCAGGGTGGCGGCATCGCTTTCGCCCTTCAGGCCAAGCAGCGCCAGCGCCCTCCGGCGATCCATTGTTCCGTTCGCCACCATCAATGGCCCCATTGTTCTTTTGAGGAGAGGGTGGCGCCACAGAGTCAATTCGACGTTAAGCCTGCGGAGGATGACGACGCCCGTCGCCCGGACTACATAGCCTCCATGTCCAGAGACCCGCTGATCCCCGCCTCGCCCAGCGCCGACGACTATGTCGCCCAGGTGACCACGGCCGAGCCGCTGCCGCTGTTGCCAGAGGCCGATCCCTTCAACCTGTTTGAAACCTGGTTGAAGGCCGCTCTGGAGAGCGAGCCGAACGACGCCAACGCCATGTCCCTCTCGACCGTCGACCCGGACGGGATGCCGGATTCACGGATGGTCTTGTTGAAGGGGGTCGACACCGCCGGATTTACGTTTTTCACCAATCTGCAGAGCGCCAAGGGCTGTGAGCTGGCCGCCACGCCGAAAGCAGCCCTGCTGTTTCACTGGAAAAGCCTGCGCCGTCAGGTCCGGATCCGGGGGCTGGTCGAGCCGGTGTCAAACGACGAGGCGGACGCCTATTTCGCGACCCGCGCCCGGCCGAGCCAACTGGGCGCCTGGGCCTCGGATCAGTCCCGTCCGCTGCCGGACCGTTTTGCGCTGGAGAAGAAGGTCGCCGAAGCCGGACTGAGGTTCGGCCTCGGAAAGGTTCCGCGTCCGCCGCACTGGTCGGGCTTTCGCGTGATCCCGCAGGTCATGGAATTCTGGCGGGATCGGCCATTCCGCTTGCATGAACGCCTAGTGTTCAGCCGCTCCGGCGAGGGCTGGACCACCCAACGCCTGTTTCCCTGAAGATTTCAGGCGGCGTATCTGGCCAGAAACGTCTCGACCGCATCGGCGCAGATGTCGTCGAGGGGGCGGCGGGGCATGGCGTCGTCGCCCGCCACCAGTCCGAGCACCAGGGTCGCGTGCTCGATCATGCCCAGCAGTTGCCCCGCGGCCCAGGCGGGTTTCTCCACCTTTAGCTGACCCTCTTCGGCAAGGGCGCTGATAATGGTGATCGCGCTACCGCCAAGGGTCATCCTGGAACGCTGGCGGAAATGGTCAGCCTGTTCGGCAAACCGGCGACGTTCACCGGACACCAGACGAAACACGGCCCGGGACAGGGGATCACAATAAAAGGCGCCATAGGCCCTGGCGAATGCCATCAGCCGCTCGCGCGCGCCGCCGCTTTCGGCCCGGGTGTCGACCACGCCCTGGGCCAGCCCGGCGACGGCGTCTTCCACGACAGCGGCAAAAAGATCGGCCTTGCTGGGGAAGTGAGCGTAAAGCGTCGCCGTGGAGACGGTCGCCGCTTTCGCCACAGCTTCCATGCCGGTGGCGGCGTAGCCTTCGCTGAGAAAAACCTCACGACCCGCAGAGAGGATGTCCAGCCGCTTTCGAACCGACCGGCGGCTCCCCACAATCGTCGACATGGCCCCTCAACTGAACAGTGATCTGCAATCTTAGCTGGGATGAGGGGGCGCTCGCAAGTCAACCGGGAGCAGGCCCGATCCGGTCGGGTGTGATATGGACGCCGGATGCATCAAACGCCGAACTTCGCCGACTACACCCATGACGAAGCGGTCAGCCTGGAAAAGGAGATTTCCAGCTGGCTGCGGGCGCGCGCCGACAGGGTGATCGAGACCAGTTGCGCCCGGGTCTATCTGACCGGGGATCTGGCGCTGAAGGTCAAGCGGCCCGTCAATTTCGGCTTTCTCAATTACGAAACCGCGAGTCTCCGCCACTGGGCTCTGGAGCGGGAACTGTCGTTCAACCGCGCTGCGGCGCCGGACATCTATCGGCGGGTTGGGGCGATCACCCGGACGGCGAAGGGGGGCTTTGAACTCGATGGGCCCGGCGAGGTGCTGGAGTCGGTGCTGGAGATGCGTCGGTTTGACGAGACCGCCGTACTGGCGGAGCAGCCCTATGCTGTCGATGGCGACCTTGCCGACCAACTGGGCCGGACGGTGGCGCGCTTCCACGCCGAGGCGCCGGTGGCCCGGGAGGTCGAGCCGGGCGGCGGGCTGAGCTATACGATCCGCTCCAACGCCGGACTGCTGCGGGACCTGATTCCCAGACTGGGTCGGGCGCCGGTCGAGGCGCTGATCACGGCCACGGACGCCGAACGGGCAAGGCTTGAGGGCCTGCTGGCCGCTCGACGGGAGGAGGGCTGGGTGCGGCGGTGCCATGGCGACCTGCACCTGGGCAATATCCTGTTGGAAGACGGGCGGCCGATCCTCTTTGACTGCATCGAGTTCAACGACACCCTGTCGGAAATCGACGTCCTCTATGACATCGCCTTCCTGCTGATGGATCTGGACTTCCGCCGTCGCCGCGATGCAGCGGTGCGGGTTCTGTCGGCCTGGCTGGACGAGGGCGCGAGACTGTTTCCGGATTCCATCTGGAGTGGGCTGCAAGCCCTGCCCCTGGCCTTGTCTGTGCGGGCAGGCGTTCGCTGTCACGTTCAGGCCCATGGAGGCGATGACGATGCGGCAAGGGCGTACCTGGCCGCTGCCCTGGCGCATCTGCAGCCGGTCAAACCCGTGCTGGCCGCGGTAGGGGGACTGTCTGGGTCCGGCAAATCGACCTTCGCCCGGATCGCGGCCCCCGGACTTGGGGCATCACCCGGCGCGGTCATCCTGCGCAGCGACGAAATTCGCAAACGCCTGTGGGGCGTTGGTCCGCTCGAACGCTTGCCGCCTCAGGCCTATGCGCCGGAGGTAAGCCCCCGCATCTATGGGCGGATGATGGATGAGGCCAAGGCTGCGCTTTCAGCGGGCCGGTCAGTGATTCTGGACGCGGTGTTCCTCAAGCCGGGCGAGCGGGAGGCGGCCGCCGAGGTCGCGCGGTCGGCGGGTGTGGCCTTCGAAGGCATCTGGCTGGAGGCGCCGGCGGACCTTCTGCGTCGTCGCATTGGCAGCCGGGAAGGCGACGCCTCGGACGCTGATGTCTCGGTGCTGGATGTTCAGCTGACCCGGGACCTGGGCGAGATGACGTGGCGCAGGGTCGATTCAGACGGCGCCTTCGAGCCGGCGGCGGAGGCCCTGGTCACGCGGCTTGCATAGCAGCCAGGTCCCGCCGGCATCCCTAAGTCAGGCATCCCTCTTCATTATCCCTAATCCTGCGTCGGCAGATGGACGGGACCGAGCACAATGATCCTCTCACGCCGCTTCTTGATGGTTGGACTGACCAGCACGGGCTTCAGCTTCGCCGCTCTACGGGCGGCAGCGGCAGCGCCGGCGCCGGCCGGAGCGGCGATTAGCGGCGCCGGATTATCGGGGCGAAGGCTCGGATCCTCGATTGAGATTCTCTCGCTCGACCCGCTGGGGCCGGCCGCGAGGTCGGGGCTCCGGCCGGGGGACCGGGTTGTTGACTGGGTCGGCGGGGACCTGCTGCAACTGGGGCAGGCGCTCAACGGCGCCCCGGAATCCCGACTGATACTGACGGTTATGCGCGGCGTCCGTCAGCGACAGGTGCAACTGGTTCTCGAAGGCGATAATCAAACTGTTCGCCCATAAGAGGCGCCCGTTTGCCTAAGGTCGCGGCGCCATCTAACTTGAGCGGTTCTGGGAGCTTCACGAACAGGGGAAGATTTATATGCGCGGCCTAATGCAGGACTCGGCTCTTACAGTCGACAAGATCCTGGACCACGCGAAGAACTGGCACGGCGACCGGGAAGTCGTGTCGCGCTCGGTCGAGGGACCGATTGTTCGCATCACCTATGCCGAGATCCACGCGCGGGCCAAACGCGTGTCGAACCTGCTGCTGGGCCTTGGGGTGAAGATGGGCGACCGGGTCGCCACCCTGGCCTGGAACACCGCCCGCCACATGGAAACCTGGTACGGGATCATGGGCATTGGCGCGGTCTGCCACACGCTCAATCCGCGCCTGCATCCTGAGCAGATCGCCTGGATCATCAATCACGCCGAAGACAAGATCATCTTCGTCGATCTGACCTTCGTGCCGATCCTCGAGCAGATTCTCGCAAGCTGCCCGAGCGTCGAACATGTGGTGGTGATGACCGACCAGGCTCACATGCCGTCCTTCAAGATCCAGGGCGTGCCGGCGATGAAGTTCGGCGGCGCCCACTGTTACGAAACGGCGATCGCGGGACAGTCGGAACTCTGCGCCTGGGGCGGCTTCGACGAAAATACCGCCTGCGGCCTCTGCTATACCTCCGGGACGACGGGCGACCCCAAGGGCGTCCTCTATTCCCACCGCTCCAACTACATCCACGCTCTGGTCGGTTTGCAGACCGATGTGCTGGGCATGTCGGGCGTCGACACGGTGCTGCCCGTGGTCCCGATGTTCCACGCGAACGCCTGGGGTACGGCTTTCGCCTGCCCCGCGGTCGGGGCGAAGATGGTCATGCCCGGCCCGAAGATGGACGGCGCCTCGATCTACGAGCTGCTCGACTCCGAGGAGGTCACCTTCTCGGCGGCGGTGCCCACCGTCTGGCAGATGCTGCTTGGTCATCTGGATGCGGAAAACCTGAAGCTGCCGCATCTGGGCAAGGTGGTGATCGGTGGTTCGGCCTGTCCGGAAGCCATCATTCGCGGCTTCAAGGAGCGTTATGACGTCGACGTCCTGCACGCCTGGGGCATGACCGAAACCTCGCCGCTCGGCACGCTCGGCTCGCCCAATGCGCGGGTGGCCAAGCTCTCTTACGATGAGCAACTGCCCTACAAGCTCAAACAGGGCCGCCCTCCGCTCGGGATCGAGATGAAGCTCACCGACGATGAGGGCAAGAAACTGCCCCATGATGGCGAGACCTTCGGGCATCTGAAGGTCAAGGGTCCGTTCGTCGTCGGCGAGTACTTCAAGGGCGCAGGCGGCAAAATCCTCGATGAGGAGGGCTTCTTCGATACCGGAGATGTCGCCACCATTGACCCCGAAGGCTTCATGCAGATCACCGATCGGGCCAAGGACGTGATCAAGTCCGGCGGCGAGTGGATCAGCACTATCGACATCGAAAACATCGCCATGGGCCATCCCAAGGCGGTCAACGCGGCGGTGATCGGCATCGTCCATCCCAAGTGGGACGAACGGCCGCTGCTGCTGGTCCAGCTCAAGCCTGGCGTCGAGGCGACCAAGGAAGAGTTCATCGAGTATCTGCAGGGCAAGATCGCCAAGTGGTGGATGCCTGACGATGTGGTCTTCGTGGACAATATTCCGCTCGGGGCGACGGGCAAGATCGACAAAAAGGTCCTGCGGGCCCAGTTCGCGGATTACAGGCTGCCGGAGATTCCGATCGCCGCCGCCATGGCAGCGGCTGCGGCGGCCACCCCCAGCGTCGCCATGCGCGCCGAGCCTGATCCGGTTCTGCACGCACCGGAGTCCTCGGACACATCCCAGGCTCCGGAGGCCACCGACCCTTTTGAGTCCGCGGCGGTCGCTGACGCCGAAGCGGCCGTCGCGTCTGAAGAGGCCAAGGCATCGACCGATGGCGCCATCATCGACGCCGAGTTTGAGCCGGCGCCGATAAGCCCCGCCGAGGCCCGGATCGAAACCGTGGGCGCGAGCGAGCCTCAGGATGCAGCCGTTCCAACCATGGCGGAGGCCCTCATCGCGGGGGCCGCCGCCGCGGCGGCGGGCGGTATGGCGACCAACGTCCTGAACGCAGAGCCCACCGAGGGCGCCCACAACGAGACTGCCGGTGTCCAACCGGCTCCGGCGAATGCGCCGAAACCTGAGTCCAAAGCCATGGAATCCAAGCCCACAGAGCCCGGCAAGCCTTTGTCGGATGAGGACGCGGCGGTCGACATGCCTCTCGCCTGGGCTCCCGGCGGCGCCGAGCCGCCCCGGACCGAGCATGTCGTCAACAAGAAGGACAAGGGATCCCGGGGCGATGACGGCGACGTTCCGCCGCCTCTGCCGGGAATGCCGGACATGACGCCGCTCACGGCGGCGGGCGCCGGCGCTGTTGCGGCGAAGACCAGCAATGGTCCGAAAGCGGGCGCCGCGCCGGCTTCCATGGCCTTCCCGAGCACCCTCTCGCACAGCGCCGAGGCCCCCTCGACGGGCGGTGAACAGCCCCTGTCCTTCACCCCGGTTCCGGCCGGAGGGCGCAAGGCCGCCAAGAAGGGCGGCCTTGCCGGCGCCTATCTCGCCCTGGCGCTGTTGGTGGCCCTGTCGCCCGTCCTGATCATCGCGGGCGGAGCCATCGCCATGCGGCTGGGCATATTCGGTTGGCGCGAAGGCTTTGGCGCGGTCATGGTCAATGGACCGGCCCCGCAACTGGGCTGGGCGCCGGCCGCGGCTCTGGTCAGCGTGGTCACCAGCTTTGTCGGCCTGTTGGTCGCGGCCCTGGGCGGGTGGAGACATTACTGGCGGCGCGCCTTGCTGGCGCTGGGCGTTACCGTCGCCACGGTCGCGGCTTTTGGCGGCATGATCGTCATGGCCGGGAAGGCGCCGCGAATCCACGACGTTGCGACGGACTGGTCCGAACCGCTGCTTTTTTCGCCCAAGCTGATGGCGGCGCGGGGCGCCGACGCCAACATCGTCGAGCCAAACCCCGTTGTTCCCCTCGACGCCGGCGCCTTTGCCGGCCGCTCGATTGCCGACATCAACCAGGAAACCTGTCCGGCGGCCCGGCCAGTGATGGTTTCCCTGACTCCGGCTCAGGCCTTTGCGGCGGCGCGGGCGGCCCTGATCGACAATGGCCTGACCATCGTCACGGAAGACGCGCCGACCGGTCGCCTCGAAGCGACGGCCTCAAGCCTGATCTACGGTTTCAAGGATGATGTGGTTGTCAGGGTTCGACCGCAGGGCGTCGGCGCAAGAGTTGATTTCCGCTCGATCAGCCGCGTTGGCCTCGGCGATGTCGGCGCCAACTGCAAGCGCATCGGAAAGCTGACCAGCGCCCTGGCGCCGGCGGCCTGATTGAAAATACCCGGGGCGGGCTTGTTCAGAGTCCGCCCGGGGCTATCGGGCGGCCAGTCTGTAGTCGCTGTCTAGCCCCGGCTCGCCCTCACAGGTCAGACGGCCTTCGCGCACCAGATGCACTGTGTGGGCCATGACCGAATGGGCCGCTGCCGGGTGCAAACGGGGATCAACGTCCTTGTAGAGTTCTGGGACCATGACCTTGATCCGGCTCAGACCTCTTCCGATCGCATCCAGGATCTGCGCCTCCCGGGCGCGGCGGTGATCAATATAGGCCTGGACGAAGGGGGCAGGATCGGTGACCGGCGGGCCATGGGTCGGCCAAAGGGTTGAAAACCCTCGCGCCTTGATCGTGTCGAGGCTGGAGAAATAGTCCCCCATGTCGCCGTCCGGGGGGCTGATGACGGTGGTCGACCAGCCCATGATGTGATCGCCCGAAAACAGGGCGTTCTCTTCCAGCAGCGCATAGCAGAGATGGTTGGAGGTGTGGCCGGGAGTCGGGATGGCTTCCATCGTCCAGTCGCCGCCATTGAAGACCCCGCCGTCGCACAGTCCGACGTCCGGTCGGAAGTTGCGGTCGTCGCCGGCTTCCATCCTGACCTCCGACTCGGTCGGAACGCCGAGCTTGGCGCAGGCATAGACCGTCGCCCCGGTGCGGACGGCGAGGGGGCGGGCGAGCGGCGAGTGGTCAGCGTGATTGTGGGTGACGAAGATATGGGTGATGCGCTCACCAGCGGTCGCCGCAAGGATCGCTTCCAGATGGTCGTCCATGTCCGGGCCAGGGTCGATAACCGCGACGTCGCCATTGCCGATGATGTAGGTGCCGGTGCCCTTGTAGGTAAACGGACCCGGATTGCGTGCGACGACGCGCCGGATCAGCGGCGAGAGGCGATCACAGACGCCGTACTCGAACTCAATGTCTCTCACGAACGGTATCATCAGGCGTCCGCCCCGGGTTCACTGTTGATAAGACTCAGGAATGCCGCCGCGAGCAAGCGGGTAGCGCTCAATTTGTCGCGCAAGGGCAGGGACAGGGGCGGGCCCATGTCGGTCTTGTTGACGTCGACGACGTAGAGGCGGCCGTCCTTGTCCCGCAAGATGTCGAGGCCGCCCCAGTCGAGCCGCATCGCCTTGCAGAAGGCCTCGATGTTCGCCAGTTCGGGGGGCGAGAAAACGGCCTGCGGGGTGGTCAGGGAGACGACGCTGTTGTGATTGGCGAAACGATCCGAAACCGGGCGTTGCTTGATGAAAACCGTCACCGGCTTGCCACCGACACAGGGCGTCCGCAGGTCGGACACCAGAGCCCCATCGGTGTTGTCGATCAGCTTCTGATAGGTCTTGCCGGGCAGGGCGGGGCAGGGGGCCTGAACAATCCGGCCGTCGTGAACGCCATTGTCCTCCCCCTTTTCCACCAACGGCCCCTGAGCCGAGGCCGGATCAATGGCGAGAGGATAGCCGAAGCTCTGTTCGAACATCCGCGCGACGTGGGACTTGGTGACGTCGGTGCAATTCCAGTTGAAGCGGAGGGCCGGGCCGGCATTGGGCGGCGCGCCCCGGGCCGTGTCGTCGAAGTAGAACGCCGCCTTGGCGTCCTCCGGTGATTTGGCGAACCGCGCGCCGCACCAGGCGGCGCAGGCCCAGATCAGATACCAGGGTCTTGGCTTGTCGGGTGCGAACCAGACGAGCGGGCCCGGCGCCGTCGTCCGGGTCCAGGCGGCCTTCAGCCTGACCGGGACATAGTAGACAAACCAGAGCGCCGCCTCTGTCAGCAGGGTGCGGTCCAGAGCCAGATCGGCCCCGGTCTTGTGCACCTTTATCCGTCCGCCGGAGATGGCGAAATCGGATGACCAGAACAGTCCCGACATGAACAACTCCGCGCCCCCGAGGCGCCCGTGGGAGGTTAATTAAGCCAATTTGCATCACGCACAAACGACTTGCCCGCGAGGCGTGCGTGATCGGTCCGGAATTTGCGCTGGCTCCCCGCAATTCAGGGGATTTGTCGCGTCATGGCTCTCGATACACTCATCTTTGTCTCAAAACGGCTCCAGCGGGCGTCATTTGCGATTCTCTGTCTCATGGCGGCGCAGCTGGTGCTGGCGTCATGCGAGCCTGAGCCGTCGGCCATGGCCGCCCGGGTCTCCCTGGACGGACGCTAAGCGGCCGCGCCGCGATCAGCCCGGAAGCACCGAAGACAGGTCATAGCCGGCCGCTCCGCCGAGCGTGATCAGGTCGGCCCGTGACTGGCTTCCCGCCAGAGCCTGACCAATGCTCCAGGTCACGATCGACCGGGTGCCGGACCGGCAAAAGGCCAGCACGGGACCGTCAGCGGCCGCGACAGCCGCGGTCTGCTGATCGACCTGGTCGGGCGTGGGGCCGCCCCTCACCGGGATGTGGACGTAGTCCATGCCCGCAGCACGAACCGCCTGCTCCATCTCGATGCTGGTCGGCTGTCCGGGCGCCTCCCCGTCCGGCCGGTTGTTGATCACCAGGCGGAAGCCCTGCGACGCCACAGCGGGCATGTCCTCCGGTCCCATCTGCGGCGAGACGGCAAAGTCGGGGGTCACCTGACGGATATCGGTCATCCTGCATTCATCCTGTCTGGGGTCTGATGAACGCGAAAAGCGCCCTTCGGTCCCGGATTGTCACAACACCGACCATCGGCGCAGTCGCACCCGATGGCCGGTCCCTGTTGTTTGACAACATCGGCTGTGGGAAGACAGTAGGCAATGCATCGGCGTCACCCGCCGAGCCTGTACAGGGTCGTTATGCTCAGATTTCTCTCCCGACGCCTGCTGATCGCCATTCCGACGATGTTCCTGGTGGTGACGCTCGCCTTCTTCATGATGCGGGCGGCGCCGGGCAGCCCGTTCGTCAACGAGCGGCAATTGACCCCCGAGGTCCAGAAGGTGGTCGAGGCCAAGTATGGTTTCGACAGGCCCCTCTATGAACAGTACGGCCGCTACCTTGCCGACGTGGTCAAGGGCGACTTCGGTCCGTCGCTGAAGTACCGCGACAAGTCGGTCCTCGAGATTCTCGGCGAGAACTACCGGGTCAGTCTCTGGCTGGGCCTGTCGGCCATTCTGGTCGCCTCGATCATCGGTGTGTTTCTGGGGGTGCTGGCCGCCCTGCGTCAGAACAAGTCCATCGACTATGCGACGATGGCCATCGCCATTCTGGGGGTCTGCATTCCCACCTTTGTCACCGCGCCGCTGCTGGTGCTGACGTTTGGCTCGATCCTGGGGTGGTTGCCTCTGGCGGGCTGGAGCTGGACCAAGGTCGGCGGCGTCGAGTTTCCCAACTTCAAGAACATGATCCTGCCGGTGACGGTGCTGGCCTTGCCGCAGATCGCCATTATCTCGCGTCTGGTCAGAGCGGGAATGATCGAGGTTCTCAGATCAAACTATGTCCGCACCGCCCGCTCGAAGGGCCTGCCGGAGAACCTGATTGTCAGGAAACACGCGTTGCGCGCCGCGATCCTGCCGCTGGTCAGCTATCTTGGACCGGCCTGCGCGGGCCTTCTGACCGGGTCGCTGGTCGTCGAGAAGATCTTCAACCTGCCCGGTCTGGGCAAGTTCTTCGTCATCAGCGCCCTGCAGCGGGACTACACCGTCGTGATGGGCATGGTGATCTTCTACGCCGGCCTGATCCTCGTCCTCAATCTGATCGCCGACATGCTTTACGCGGCGCTTGATCCCCGTGTGAGGCTGTCGTGAGCGTTTCCGCAATGATCCCCGGCTCGCCCGAGCGGGCGCAATTGATGCAGCAGGCGGTCAAGGGCCGCTCGCTGTGGGATGACGCGCGTCGTCGCCTGCTCCGCAACAAGGCCGCCGTCGCCAGCATGGTCGTGCTGGCGGTGATGGTGCTGCTGTCGATCCTTGGGCCGCTGGTCGTCCCCTTCGCCTATGACACGGTCACCAAGACCGACGTCTGGGCGGCGCCGGGAGAGGCCGGTCACCTGATCGGGGCCGACTCGCTGGGCCGCGATCTGTTGGCGCGCCTGTTTGCCGGGCTGGGCGTTTCTCTGGGAATCGGCGTCGTGGCCACCGCGGTGTCGCTGGTCATCGGCGTCGCCTGGGGAGCCACCGCCGGCTATCTCGGCGGCAAGGTCGACGAGGTGATGATGCGGATCGTCGACACCCTCTACAGCCTGCCCTTCATCTTCTTCGTCATTCTGCTGATGGTGGTGTTCGGCAAGAACATCTTCCTGATCTTCCTGGCGATCGGCGCGGTCGAATGGCTGACCATGGCCCGGATCGTTCGGGGCCAGACCCTGTCGCTGAAGCAGAAAGAGTTCATCGAGGCCGCCCGGGCCGCGGGCCTGAAACCCGCGGCCATCATCCTGCGTCACATCGTGCCGAACCTGCTCGGCCCGGTGGTCGTCTATGTGACCCTGACCATTCCGGCGATCATCATCGCCGAAAGCTTCCTCAGCTTCCTTGGCCTTGGCGTCCAGGCGCCGATGGCGTCCCTGGGCACCCTCATCTCGGGTGGCGCGCAGGACATGGAAATGGCGCCCTGGCTGCTGATCTATCCGTCGATCACCATGATCGTGACCCTGATGGCCTTCAATTTTATCGGCGACGGCCTGCGGGACGCCATTGATCCGAAGGATCGCTGATGGCGTCAGCGATCCCTATGGACCCGCATGGCCAGTTGACCATCGATCTTCATCATGAAGCTGCCCATCATGGCGGTCTTGATCTCCGCCTTGCTGCCGGCCTTGGGGTCCTTGCGCAGGCGTGTCGCGTCGATCTGCCGCCAGACGGCGCCGTCGTCGAGCGTGATGACCCACTTGCCACCGGACTGATAGGCTTCGGCGACGGTCGCCTCGAGACGACCGACCTCTTCGGTCTCGACGCCCCGGGTCATGAACTCAGGCATCTTGAAGGTGAAGCCGAAGGCCGCTCGCCGGGCGTCCTTCATCTGGGCCTTGTCGACAACCACCACCTCGCCGCGCGACTCCGCCGCGTCCAGTGCGGCCGTCGTCTGGTCGAAACAGGCAAGACGGCTGGTCGGCTCCGTGATCTGGCGACAGTCGGTGACGGCCTTGAGGGCGGCGGCCCGTTCGGGCGGCTTGTCCTGGGCTGCGGCGGCGCCCGCCTGGCTGACCAGTCCCATCAGGGCGGTCGCAACAATGATGTTCGCGGGGCGTAGTGTCATGACTGACTCCAATTCGAATTCCGGCGCCATAGAAGGCTTCCCGACCGTGATCCGCAATCTCTTCCTGTCCTCTGTCGTTCTTGCCAGCCTTGTCGGCCTCTCCGGTTGCGGAGAGCAGGCGGTCTCGCGGCCGCCCTGTCCCGAGGGCAAAATCTGTCTGACGATCGGCAACACCAATGATCCCGCCACGCTGGACCCCGCCAAGTCCACCGGGACCTGGGAAGACCGCATCCAGAGCGATATCTTCGTCGGCCTGACCCAGGCCGCCGCGGATGGCAGCACGCTTCCCGGCGTCGCCGAAAGCTGGGACATCAGCGCGGACGGCCTGACCTGGACCTTCCACCTGCGCGACGCGGTCTGGTCGGACGGCGTGCCGGTGACCGCAGACGACTTCGTCTTTTCCCTGCGCCGACTTCTCGATCCGAAGACCGCCTCGGAATACGCCTCGCTGATGTTTCTGATCCAGAACGCCGAGGCCGTTAACGGCGGCAAGGCGCCGCTGGAGGCCCTCGGCGTCCGCGCCGTCGATTCCCGGACTCTTGAAATCAAACTGATCCATCCGGCGCCCTATCTGGCGCAGTTGACCGGTCACCACACCATGTACCCGGTGCCCAAGCATGTGGTCGAAAAGCTGGGAGACGACTGGATTCGCCCCGGCAATCTGGTCTCCAACGGCCCCTATATGATGAAGTCCTGGCGGCTGGGCGATAACGTCCATGTCGTCAAGAATCCCAAATTCTGGGACGCGGATTCAGTCTGTGTCGACGAGGTTCGCTACTATCCGACCACCGACGCCATCTCCGCCGAGCGGCGCGTGGCCCGCGGCGAACTCGATGTGAACACCGACATCCAGTCCAACCGCATCGCTCGCCTGCGCAAGACCATGCCCGGCTATGTGCGGACCAACACCTATCTTGGCGTCACCTATCTGGCCTTCAACACCAGCGCCAAATCGAGAATCCCCGCGTTCAAGGACGTCCGTGTGCGGCAGGCCCTGACCATGGCCATCGACCGTGACTTCATTGCCAAGGGGCTGTTGCGCGGCGGGCAGGAGCCGGCCAACACCATGGTGCCCCCCGGTGTGGCCAATTACGATCCCTCGCCAGGTCCTTACTGGGCCAAGTGGCCGCTTGAGAAGCGTCAGGCCGAGGCCCGCCGTCTGCTGGCGGCCGCCGGCTATGGCCCTGATCGGCCGCTGAAATTCGAACTCAAGCACCGCAATTCGGCCGACCCGATGCAGTTCACGCCGGCGATCCAGGCTGACTGGAAGCTGGTCGGCGTTGAGGCCACCCTCGCCCAGCAGGAAGGCCAGATCTCCTACGCCGACTATCGCGTGAGGAATTTCGAAGTCGCGGACGCCGCCTGGGTCGCCGACTACAACGACCCCACCAGTTTCCTGGACCTGCAGCGGTCCAACTACGGGCCCCAGAACTACGGCGACTACGACAACCCCGCCTATGACGCCCTGATGCTGAAAGCAGACAGCGAGCCCGACGCCGCAAAGCGGGCAGGGTATATTCGCCAGGCGGAGACCATGATGCTCAATGACGCCCCGATCTCGCCCATCTACTTCTACATCAACAAGAATCTGGTGAACCCGAAGATCACCGGATGGGTCGACAACATCGTCGATCAGCACCGCACACGTTGGCTCTGTCTTAAAGGCAGGGGCTGAGCCCCATCCGGCTCGCAGAGGCGCCGCATTTTTGCGACTCGCTTCTGCTTCGGTGCGGGCCGACTGACGCCTGAACGAGTCATGGCCGGCAAGATTTCGCCTTTTGGGCGCTGATCCGCAGGCAATTGACCCCCTCTAGGCGTGTCGTGTGGCGCGGATGCGACAATTTGGCGGCGTAATGATTACATTTCGGCAATCGTCGTTGACCCAACTTCGACCCCCGGCCTATTGCTTGCCCCAACCGGACGTCCATGACGCCCGGGAGGCCCGAATTTTACGCTTTTGAGGGGAGCGCGACCGCACAACGTCGGCGCGCTGGCTCGGAGGGACTAAGTTGAAAACCCAATCCACGCGAGGCCGCCTGCTGGCGTCCACCATGATCTGCGGCGCCGCTTTCGCCGCGCTTGCGACAGCCGCTCCGGCTTTCGCCCAGGACGCTGAAGTCGAAGCCGTGACCATCACGGGTTCGCGTATTGCCCGTCAGGACTTTGTCGCCAACAGCCCGGTCTCGACCGTCACCGCTGAAGACATCAAGGCCTCCGGTGACCTGAACACCGAAGAGATCCTGAACGCCCTGCCGCAGGTCGTTCCCGGCCTGACCGCCGCCTCCAACAACCCCTCCGACGGTACGGCCACGGTCGACCTTCGTGGTGTTGGCCCGCAGCGCACCCTGGTGCTGGTCAACGGCCGCCGCCTGAACCCCTCGACGCGTTCCAACACCGTTGACCTGAACAACATCCCGACCCGCCTGATCGAAAAGGTGGAAGTGGTGACCGGCGGCGCCTCGGCCGTTTACGGTTCGGACGCCCTGTCCGGCGTCGTCAACTTCGTCCTGAAGGACGACTTCGAAGGCATCGAGCTGACCAGCCAGTACGGCCTGTCCGGCTACGGCGACGGCGAGCAGTCCGACACCTCCATCCTGTTCGGCGCCAATGTCGCCGACGGCCGCGGCAACGTGACCGGCTATGTGTCCTACTACGACCGTGACCGCATCCTGCCCAACAGCGACCGTCCGTCGCTGATCGTCAGCAACGCCGGCGGCTCCGGCACCGGCGAAAACGGCGCCCTCGACAACCTGGCTCTGAACTGCTTCGGCGCCGTCGACCCGTCGGGCGTCGGCCCGGTCGCCGCCTGCGGCACCTATCTTCCGACCTCGCGTCGGTCGTTTGACCTGGACGGCGACGTTCGCCCCTTCGTCAACGACTTCTCGCTGGCCGCTGGCGACCGTTACAACTTCACCTCGGTGAACAACCTGCTGTCGCCCGCCGAGCGCTTCAACATCGCGCTGATGGGCAACTACGACATCAACGCCAACCTGACGGCCTTCACGGAAGTCTTCTACACCGACAGCCGCAACGCCGCCCAGCTGGCCCCGACGCCGGCCACCGGCATCCAGATCCCGGCCACCAACGCCTTCATCACCGATCCCTCGCCGGGCACCATCACCAGCAACTCGCTGCGTGACCTTCTGAACTCGCGTCCCAACCCCAACGGCCCGCTGAACTTCAGCCGTCGTATGACGGAAGTCGGCGCCCGTATCGAAACCCGCGACTCCGACCTGTGGCAGATCAACACCGGTCTGCGCGCTGACCTCGGCAACGGATGGAAGGCCGACGGCTACGTCAGCTACGGTCGCACCGAGTTCCGCGTCGGCGTCCAGAACGACGTCTCGCGTTCGCGTCTGTCGGCCGCTCTGACCTCGACCAACGGCACGACCTGCTCGGCCGCTGCTCTGGCCATCTACCCCACCTGCGTGCCGATCAACCTGTTCGGCGGCAACAGCATCACCACCGAAGCCGCCGACTTCGTGCGTCTGAACTTCTCCGATCTGACCGTGTTTGAGCGCTACATCGCCCAGGCCAACGTGACCGGCTCGCTGTTCACCCTGCCGGCCGGCGACGTTCAGGTCGCTTTCGGTACTGAGTACCGTGAAGAGTCCCTGAGCTTCACCCCCGATGCGGCCAAGGCCGCCGGCGACATCTACGGCTTCAACGCCGAACGTCCCGTCGGTGGTTCGCAAAGCGTTGGCGAAATCTACGGTGAAGCCATCGTCCCGCTCGTCGCTGACGTGACCGGCGTTCACTACCTGGGTCTGGAACTCGGCGCTCGCTGGTCCGACTACTCGTCGGTCGGCAACGTGATGAGCTACAAGGCCGGCGCTGAATACGCTCCGATCGATGGCCTCCGCTTCCGCGCCATGTACCAGCGTTCGAACCGCGCTCCGTCGGTGTTCGAACTGTTCCAGCAAGGCGACCAAGGCTTCCCGGCCGTGCTCGACCCCTGCACCACCGTCAACCCCGGTACGGGCGCCGCGCGCACCCTGACCGCCCAGGTCCGCGCCTTCTGCACCACGCAGCTCGGCTTCGACCCGGTGACCAACAACTTCGTCGCTCTCAACACCCAGACCGAAGCCTTCTTCTACGGCAACCCCGGTCTGTCTGAAGAGAAGTCGGAAACGGTGACGGCCGGTATCGTCTGGACCCCGACCTTCGTTCCCAGCCTGTCGGTCAGCCTCGACTACTACGACATCAAGATCGAGGACTACATCGGCACCCGTTCGGGCGGCACCAGCGGCATCGTCGCCGCCTGCTTCGCGGCGGCCAATCTGGCTGACCCGGCCTGCTTCGACGCCGGCATCGGCCTCCCGCTGATCTACCGTGACGTCGCCGGCAACCTGAAGGCCCGTGCGCCGCTCGGCAACGTGTCGGCTCTGGAAACCAAGGGCGTCGACCTCGCGGTGTCCTACGGCTGGAACGTTCCGTGGGGTGGCGGCGATCTGCTCGGCGACAAGCTGCAGATCGACGTTGTCCTGACCCACCTCGACTCCTACGAGCTGGACGGCATCGAGTACGCAGGCACCGTCGGCGCCTACAACATCTCGGCCGCTCTGCCGGAATGGAAAGCCAACGTCCGCCTCGGCTACGACCTCGGCCCGGTGCGGGTTGCCTACAACGGCACCTACATTGGCGAGATGGACAACCAGGGCAACATCCCTGACTTCCAGGACGGCGGCTACGTCGGCACCGACGCCGTCTGGTACCACGACGTCAGCGCTCGCTGGTCGGTCAACGACAACGTCGAACTGTTCGGCGGCATCAAGAACCTGACCGACGAAGACCCGCAGGTGTTCGACAACGCTCCGGACGGCAACACCGATCCGAACTCGTTCGACATCCTGGGCCGCTACTTCTTCGGTGGCGTGACCCTGCGGTTCTAGTCTTACAGAACCAGCGTTAGAGATCGGGCGGCGGACTCTCGGGTCCGCCGCCCTTTTTCGTTCTGATTGAGGCCTTGGGGTTGAAAGCCGCTCCGGACGGGGCGAAGCGCGGCGCGGGAGATGATGACCGTCCGGGTCCGCCGCAGTCCCGCTATCGGCGGGGCAGGATGTCGAAGGCGATCGTCAGCCGGGGGATGTCTGACTGAAACGGGTTCACGCCGTGCCAGAGGTAACTCGGAAACAGCACGAGTTGGCCTGCTTCGGGTTTGACAACGCGCCCGGCCGGCTGGGGGCTGGGGAGCGGGAAGGGAGGCTGTCCGAACCGGATCCAGCCGGCCTGATCGCCGGCCGACAATGCGGCCTCCGGGAGCGCCACATAGAAGGCCGACGAAACCCACCCCTTGGGATGGACGTGATCGGTGTGAGAGCCCCCGCTGGTCAGCCGGACCGACCAGGCCGACTGTGGCGCCCCGTCCCCGTTGTTGCGACGGCGCAGAGGATCGCTGCCTGGACCCAGCCCGGCGAGGTAGACCCTGATCGCGGTCTGGACGCTGCTGAAGAAGGCCCGCAGGACGGGATCCTGTGAGCGGAGCAGGCTCTGGGATGTCTGACTTCCGCCCCTCAGCGACTGGTGCAGCGGGTGGGCCTTGAGGCCATGCAGACCTTCAAGCACAACGGCGAGATCCTTGAGAAATGAGGGCAGCGACGCCCACCCGTCAGGCGTCTCGAGGACCAGGGGGCGAACCATCGTCCCATAGTCCACCCAGGCGTCGTACCGGCCGTCTCCAAGAGCGCGCCAGGCGGTGAGTTGCAGGGCGATGGCCAACTGGTCATCGGGCGCCTGAGCAAGCCATTGGCCGGCCAGGGCAGAGGCGTCGACAAGCTGGTCGCAGCCGAGCAGCGCCTGGATGAGTGGGGCCAGCACTGTTGGCCCGGCGGCCGGCGCAGCCCGGTGAACGGCCAGGGCATGGTTCAGCGCATCGCCTGGCCTGTTCAAGGTCAGGGCGAGGCTTGAAGCGGCAAGCTTGAGGTGAAGGTTGGCCCTGTCCCGCGCCAGCGCAGCGGTCACTGTTTCGTAGGCTCCATCCGGATCGCCAGCGAATTCCAGGATGGAGGCGCGGACCTGCACCAGTCCAGCTTCGCCCGGCGTCCCGGCGAGGGCCTGATCCAGACTGGCGAGAGCCCGCTCAACTTTGCCGGTGCGCATCCAGCGCAGCTGAGCGAGATCGCGGTGGGCTTCGACATAGCCCGGCCTGAGCGCCAGGGCGGACTGGAAGGCAGATTCGGCGTCCTCATAACGCGCCTGGCTCTGCAGGGCCCGACCCAGCACCAGCCAGGTCTCAGGAGCGGCGGGACCAACGGTGAAGGTCCGCCGAGCCGCGACCTCGGCCTCCTCCGCGCGACCGGCGTCGCCAAGGGTCGCCGCCAGATTGTGCCAGGCGCTGCGCCGCTGCGGATATAGCTGTGTCGTTCGTTGCTGGACGGTCACGGCCAGATCAAGGTCGCCCATCGCCTTGAGGAGATCGCCCTGAAGATCGAGGGCTTCGGCGGTCGGCCGTTCGGTCGCCGTAATGCCTTGGAGCGTGTTCAGAGCCGCGGCAATCTGCCCTTGCCGTGCAAGGGTGAGGGCCCGGTCAAGACTGGGATCGGCGGACATAGGCCCAAGCTTATGGGCTTTGGGAGGGCTTGGGAAAGGCCTTCGCTGGCGCCGATGGCCCTCGGCACAAAAAAAGGGCGGGACCGAAGTCCCGCCCGATGTCTTGAAGTGACCGCTTGGTTCAGAGACCGCCCGGACCACATTCGGTGCGAAGGTAGCCGTCAACCGCACGGAGCACCTCGCCAATCTGGCCCGGTTCCCACCGGCTCGACTGGTGACCCATCTTCTTCAGCTCCAGGAACTTCACCGGCTTGCCGGCCCGCTCCAGGGCGGAGACAAAGCGCTTGGACTGTTCGATCGGAACGGTGATGTCCAACTCGCCGTGATAGAGGAAGACCGGGATGCTAACCTCGTCCGCATGATCGAGCGGCTGAAGGCCGGCGATGGTCGGGCGCTGGAACTCCTGGAGCCAGCCCTGGTTCAGCCGCTCCCGGAACTTGTCCAGCTCGGCGACGCCGGCGCCGGCGACGGCGCATTGGTAGAGGCCGTTGGGGCGAACCGAGGCGGCCATGGCGGCGTAACCGCCGTAGCTGTAGCCGTGCATGGCGACGCGATCGGGCGCGGCGATCTTCTGGGCGATGAGGTATTTGACCCCGTCATCCTTGTCGTCCTGCATCTTCTGACCCCATTCGCGGTCACCGGCGCGCCACAGTTTCTGACCCCAGCCATCCGAGCCGCGGTACTGCGGCTGAAGCACGGCATAGCCACGGGCGGCGAAGTACTGGGTCCAGCCGGCGCCGTCCCAGCCAAGGTAGTCGCGCGCCCAGGGGCCGCCGTGCGGGGTGACGATGGTCGGGTAGGGACCCGCGCCGTAGACGTCCTTGTTGGGGGTGGTCAGGAAGGCAGGAATCATCAGGCCGTCGCGCGCCTGATACTGGATCAGATGGGTTTCACCCAGCAGGGTGGTGTCAAACCAGGGGCGCGATTTGCCGAGCAGGGTCAGTTGGCCCTTGTCGGTCAGCAGGTAGTATTCCGCAGGCTGACGCGGGCCGACCTTCACAACGATGGCGAACTTGAAGTCGTCCGACCAGCTGTTGAGGCTGACGTCAGCATCCTGAGGGACGGCGAATCGGGACTTCTCACCGGTGGCGGGATCGACCCAGCTGACCATCTCGGTCTTGACGCCAAGGGCCTTGCGCAGGCCCTTGCTCAGCGACGCCAGCTGGCCGTCGGTCCAGTACTCCTCCTCGGAGGCCCCGACATAGCTGAAACCGAGAAGGCGGCCGTAATCCTTGGCGGACCCCGACTGGATGACCTCACCGGCGTCAAACAGGCTGACCTCGAAGGCCGGCTCCAGGAACTTCCGGGCCGCCACGTCATAGAGGAAAATGGCCGACTTATCCCGGCCCTCATTGGAGCGGACGTAGACGACGTTGGGGTCGGCGGTGAAGCCGACGATCTGCTTTTCCTCGCGATCCGCGGCGAACCAGCGGAAATGCTCTTCCCAGCTATCGCTAGTGGGATTGCGGATGTACTGGGCGAAGTAGAACTTTCCGTCCTCATAGCCGTAGGTCTGGCGGGCGCGGATCTCGCCCTTCAGGTCTGTCTGCTCGCGGAAGAACTTGTCCGAGGTTGTGTAAACCTTGGCCCGCTGACCATTGTAGACGTTCAGTTTGTAGCCGCCTGTCTGGTCCAGAATGATAATATGCTTCGGGTCCATCGGCAGCATGTCGAGGATGCTGGCCGACCGGCCGCTGCCGATATCCTGGCTGCCCGAGGTGGTCATCTGCTTGCCGCCATCAAGGTCGGTGAAGATCAGGCGGAAGATGTAGTCACGGTCGGAACCGCGCTGCAGCAACTGGCGGGTCGTAATGCCAAGGCGGTCATTCTTGACGAACTGAACGGCCACGCAGTCGTTTCGGTCGCCGCAGCCAATGTTGATCGGCGCCTTGCTGAGGTCGCTCGTCGCCCAGATGCTGACATAGCCGTTGACGCCGTCGGGCGAGACAACGCCGGCAATATGCTTGCCGTCAGGCGAGATGGAGACGTTCCGCAGAGCGGCGACCCGGCTAAAGTCCTCTGCACTGGGGGGCGTGGGGGCGGCGGCCTGGGCGGCCACTCCTCCCCCGAACAGGCCAGCGAGGATCGCCGATGCGACCGCCGCTGCGCGGATCAGATTTTTCGTTTTCACTACAAACCTCGAGGTTTAAGGCGCGTTCTGGCGTTGGACGAATTGCCGGAGATTGAGCGCCTCCTGAAAAGCGCTCAGCCGGAAAATCGATGGTTCGCGGGTAATCTAACCGGAAACCCCCACGGGCCAAGCCATTCTTCGCCCCGGGCGCGAAACGTCAAATGTGGCGCCCGGGCTCCGTCCCGAAACCGACTGTGGCGAGATTGTAACGCCCCCATGACGAATAGCCGCAATCTCGTCATCATTCTTGTGACGCGCGGGTTACCCCCCTAGTGTTGGCGATACCGCGCGGAATGTCTGTGTTTCGCGTTCGGCTGCCTGTGCGGCCGGATAGGGATCATTTCGGGCTACTGGGGAAAGTGCTCATCATGCTGGATCGCAAATTTTTGCTCGGAACAACCGTCATCGCCGGCCTCGCGGCCGCGGCTCTGGTTGGTCCGACTGTCGCCATGGCTCAGACCACGGCTCCTGCCGCAACGACAACCGCGGACGACGAGGAAGAAGAGGGCGACGTTTCCGCTCTGGTCATCACCGGTTCGCGCATCAAGAAGAACGAATTCAGCAGTGCTGCTCCGATCCAGGTGATCACCTCCGAGCAGTCCTCGCTTGAAGGCCTGGTCGACACCGCTGAAATCCTTCAGCAGTCGTCTGTCGCCAGCGGCTCCTTCCAGGTGAACAACAACCTGACCGGTTTCGTCGTCGATGGCGGCCCCGGCGTGAACACCATCTCGCTGCGCGGCCTCGGCGCCAACCGCACCCTGGTCCTGCTCAACGGTCGCCGCGTCGGCCCGGCCGGCGTTCGTGGCACGGTCGGACCTGTCGATCTTAACGTCATCCCGAACTCGCAGATTGATCGCGTCGAAATCCTGAAGGACGGCGCGTCCTCCATCTACGGTTCTGACGCCATCGCCGGCGTTGTGAACATCATCACCAAGACCAACCTCGATGGCTTCGAGATCGGCGTCTTCGGTCGTGGCGCGGAAGAGCGCGGCGGAGAGTATTACCGCCTCAACGGCACTTACGGAAAAACCTTCGATCGCGGCTACTTCAACGTCGCTCTGGACTATTCCGAGCAGAAGGCCCTGCTCCGCGGGGACCGCGACTATCTGAAGTGCAGCGAGGACTACCTGCAAGCCGGTGGTCGTGGCGGCGGTCGTATCGACTACACGGGGCTCGATGGCAACTACAAGTGCTATAACGTCCTCAACAACGTGTTTGACTATCCGCAGTTCTTCGGCGGCTTCTTCCAGTACCGTCAGCCGGGCATCACCTACCCGACCACCGCCGGCACCCAGCCGAGCGCGGCCGCCTTTGGTCCGCTTGCCGCTGAACTGATCCGCTCGGGTCGTGCGGGCTTCCCGGAATCGTTCCCCTACGCGAACTATGACAGCCCGATCGATCAACGCCGGACGGTGATCAGCCCTGCGAAGAGGACGACCTTCTCGGCGACTGCTGGCTTCGATCTGACCCCGACCGTCGAAATCTACGGCGAATTCCTGTACAACAAGCGTGAGTCCGAGCAGAGCAGCGTTCGGCAGTTGTTCCCGGCCGTTGCCGACGGCAACCCGAACAATCCCGCTGTTGGTTTTGGTTATACGCGTCCGATCATCGCGGTGCCTTACGCCTTCACTCAGGACATCGACTACACGCGCTTTGTCGGCGGTATTCGCGGCGACTTCGGCAGCTTTATGCAAGGCTGGGACTGGGACGTTTCGTTCCAATACACCAAGTCTGACGGTGAATACACGGGCGACATCATCTATAACGACCGTGTGCTCGCCGCTACTGCGTCGAACACCCTTGCTTGTGATGACAGCTACATCACGGTTTCGGATGGCCTGCCCGGCGGCAGCTGTGCGACTCTGCCGGCCGGCGGCATCCCCTGGACCTCGGCGCGCGTCCTGTCGGGCAACTTCACCGACGCAGAGAAGCTGTTCCTCTTCGCCAATGAAAAGGGCACCACGACCTACGAGCAGGCCTACGTCGAAGGCACCATGTCCGGTGACCTGTTCTCCCTGCCGGCCGGTCCGGTCGGCGCGGCCGTCGGCTTCCAGCTCCGTTCCGAGAAGCTTGACGACAAGCCGGGCATCACTTCGGCGACCTACAACATCTGGGGTCTGACCTCGGCTGGTCGCACCAAGGGTGATGACACCATCAAGGAAGTCTTCGGCGAACTGGCGGTGCCGGTGTTCAAGGGTCTTCCCGGTATCGAGGCGCTCGATCTGTCCCTGTCGGCTCGTTACACCGACTACGACAGCTACGGTTCCAACAGCACCTACAAGGCCGGTGTGAACTGGCAGATCGTGCCCGCCCTCCGTCTGCGCGCGACCTACGGCACGTCGTTCCGTGCTCCTGCGCTGTACGAACTGAACCTGGGTGGTCAGACGGGCTTCCTCGGCCAAACCTCCATCGATCCCTGCATTCGCTACGAGAACAGCACCGATCCCCGGATTCAGGCCAACTGCGCCCTCGTCGTTCCGGCCAACTTCACCGGCGGCACCAACGGCTCGGCCCTGATCCAGACCTTTGGTGGTTCGAACCTGAAGGCCGAAGAGTCCAAGGCCTACACCCTGGGCGTGGTCTGGTCGCCCAGCTTCATGGACCTCAATGTCGCCATCGACTACTTCGACATCAACGTTGATGACGAAGTGACCCGCTTCGGCGCCGGCAACATCGTCAATCAGTGCTACAAGTCGTCCAACTACCCGACGAACCCCTACTGTTCGCTGTTCACTCGTGGCGATGCTTCGGTGAACTTCGGCATCACCTACGTCAACGACAGCTACACCAACATTGCCAAGCAGAAGAACCGCGGTATCGACCTCACCTATCGCTACATCCATGAGTTCGATTTCGGTCGTCTGTCCTTCGATGGTCAGTTCACCTGGCAGCTGGAAGACGTCACCACCCTGCTGCTCGGCTCCGACCGCAGTGACTACAACGGCACGACCAATGGGTATGATGGCCCGGACTTCACCGGCCAGATGAACCTGCGCTTCGACCGCGGCGATTGGACCGTCAACTGGTCGATCGACATGGTCGGCAAGGGTTCCGACACCGAAGTCTTCGGTGGTGATACCTTCCTGAGCACCCGTTACGGACAGTTCAACGGCGACCGGGTGCCGGTGTACTACAAGCAGTACGCCGAGTTCACGGCGACCCACGATATCTCGGTGCGCAAGAAGTTTGATGATCTGACCCTCACGGCCGGCATCACCAACATCTTCAACGACATCGCTCCGAATGTCTCGACGGGCCAGTTCCGGGTCGGCACCGCCGCCCTGAACCAGTACGACATTGTTGGACGCAGCCTGTTCATCAACGTCACCAAGCGCTGGTAGGCTTTTCCAGAGCAAAAGCGGGGCGGGGAGGGAAACCTCCCCGCCCTTTTTTTTGCCCATGCTTTGAAGCGAACCGGCAACGTCAGAGGTCCTATGGCTGAGTATGCCCCAATGAACCGGATCCAGGCCCTGGGGGCGGCAAAAGCCCACATCGAGGCGGGGCGATTCCGTGAGGCGCATGGGATATGCATGGCTCTCCTGCGGGCTGATCCCAGGGACGCGGACGCCTATTCCGTTCTCGGCCTGATCGCCTTTCGAAATCAGGTTTATGACAAAGCTGCCGACCTGTTTGGCCGCGCGTCGACGCTGGCGCCCTCTGTTGCTGAACACTGGGTTCTGCTGGCGCGGTGTCAGCTCGGATTGAACCGGGCTTCTGCTGTTTCGACGTCCTGCAGCAGGGCTCTAGACCTGGCTCCGGCAGACCCGGAGATCCTTGACCAGCTTGGCGTGATCCTGACCCGGATTGGACGTCACGCCGACGCACTGAACTGCTTTGAATCGGCCGTGGAGGGGGCGCCCAAGTCCAGCAACTACTGGACCAACCTGGGTTGGGGCCGGCAGTTCGCGGGAGACCTCTCCGGTGCAGAAGCGGCCTATCGGATGGCTGTTTCGCTCGATTGGAAGGCTGAGCGTGCTCATCTGGCTCTGGTTCAGATCGCCAGACAGACAGAGGCGGACAATGCCGCGCCGGCGCTGGAGCGTCTGTTTGAGGAGGCTGGCGCCGACGGCGTTCGGAAGCTGCATTTGGGTCATGCATTGGCGAAGACCATGGAGGATCTGGGCCAGTACGAACGGTCCATGGCCTGGCTGGGCCGGGCCAAGGCGGCACGGTTGGCGGGGGGAAGGGCGGCGGCCTCCGGCATAGAGCCCCTCTTTGAGGCCGCTGGAAACCTGGTGAAATCATCCGGTCCAGACGTCGGGCCACCGACAGGGCCCGTGTTTGTGCTTGGGCTGCCTCGCAGCGGCACAACCCTTGTCGACCGAATTATCTCCAGCCACTCGAAAATGACGTCTCTTGGCGAGCCGATGACCTTCGCGCTTCAGGCAAGGCGTTTGGCGCCATCACCAGCTGAAGGGCTCCTGGATGCGGCAGCCCTGAAAGCGGCTGATCTGACGCCGGTCGGCTCGCTTGGACAGGCCTATATCTCTGCCAGCCGGGAGGCTGCGGGTGGTCTTCGTTTTGTTGACAAGACTCCGCTGAACCTACTGTTCAATGGGCTCATCGTTCGGGCCCTGCCGGAGTCCAGGATTATCTGCCTTCGGCGACACCCAGTGGCCAGTTGCCTGGCGATTTACAAGAATTTGTTTGCCGCGGATTTCCAGCACTACGCCTTCACTGCCGATCTGGAATCTACCGCCCGCTACGTGGTCGCCTTCAACCGATTTGCCGACCAGTGCCGGGCCGCCTTGGATCCTGAGCAATACACAGAGGTCCGCTACGAAGACATCCTCGCCGATCAGGAAGGTGTGAGCCGCAGGTTGCTGAGCTTCTGCGGCCTGGACTGGGAGGACGCCTGCCTGCGGTTCGAGCACAACGCAGCGCCAGTGGCGACAGCCAGCTCCATTCAGGTGCGACAACCCCTGTACCAGAGCTCCCGTGATCGCTGGCGGGACTTCGGTGAGACGCTTGAGCCGGCTCTGACGATCTTCCGAAGCGCCGGGCTCATCGACGACGATGGCGAGATACTGCGCCCCTGAAGCAGGCGAGGTGACTTGATCAGCCCGCGACCTTCTGATCCCGGGAGATCAGGCAGATTGCCCGCTGCCTGCCTATCCGAATGTCCCTAGCGGGCCAGAGCCGGCGTCGGGGCCATGACCGTCGCGCCGCGTTCTCTCAGGCGTGTCTCGGCCATATGGTCCATGATCGCTTCAGCACGGGGATCGCCAAAGACCCAGGCCGCAGCCGCCAGGGTCTTGATCGAGGCCGAACTGACCCCGAACATCCGCTCCAGGGCCTCAAAGGGGGACTTGGGCCCGCCCATCATCTTCAGCTTCACCTCGCCTTTGATCCCGGCCAGCTTCCTGGCTTCATCAACGGCGTCGTAGAAGCCGCCGAGGCGGTCGACGAGGCCCAGTTGCTGTGCCTGGGCGCCTGTCCAGACCCGGCCTTTGGCCAGCTCACGCACCTTGTCCGGCGACATCTTGCGCCCCTGGGCAACCCGGGTGATGAAGCCGTCATAGATGGTGTCCATCCATCCCGAGAAGGCGGCGCGCTGGCCTTGATTGAACCCGCTTTCGGTTCCGAACGCGCCGGCGTAGTCGCCGCCGACGCTGGTTTCGCGAACATCGACTCCGAAGCGGCCAAGGGCGTCGCCAAGGGCGAACTTGCCGCCGTAGACGCCGATCGAGCCGGTGAGAGTGGTGGGCTGGGCGACAATGGAATCGGCCTGGCTGGAGATCCAGTAGCCGCCAGATGCTGCATAGGTCCCCATGCTGACGACAACCGGCTTGCCGGCGGCCCTGACGGCCTTCACAGCGGCGAGGATCTGCTCTGAGGCAGTATCGGAGCCGCCGGGCGAGGAGACCCGGAAAACGACCGCCTTGACGTTCTTGTCCTCCGCCGCCTCATAGAGGGCGTTGGCGACCTGGTCTGACCAGACATTGGCGTCTCCGCCGAACGGCGAGCCGCCGTCGCCGTTGCCAGTCATGATCGCGCCTTCCGCGCCGATCACCGCAATGGTCTGGCCGGTGGTCGAGGGCGCCTTGGGAGTGTATTCGGAGAAGGCGATCAGCTTGGCGTTCTTGCCGGCCTTGGCCAGCAGGGCGTCGGAGGCCTCCTTGACCTGACCAACATGGTCGATGAGCTTGCGCTCAAGCGCCTGGGTGGCCGACCACGGTCCGCCTTCGATGCTCTTGATCATCGCGTCGGGGGCCATCTTCCGATCGGATGCGGCGGTCACCAGGCTGGTGCGGTAGATCGACCCCATCCAGGACAGCTGGGCTTCCTTGTGGGCAGGCGTGTAGTCGTCGTGCAGGTAGGGATTGACCGCGTTCTTGTATTCCTTGCGCTGCTCGAAATCGGCTTTGACGCCGTACTTGTCGAACAGACGCTTGAAGAACATGTCCTCGACGGCCATCCCGGTCGCCTGGAAGGCGGCTCCAGGCTGCATCCAGACGTCGCCGGAGGCGGCGGCCAGCATATAGGTCGAGGTGACCGCGCCGGAGGGATAGAGGCCCTGGCTGTGGGCGATCATCGGCTTACCGGTGGCCCGGAACCGACGGAAGGCCTGAGCCAGCTCGTCAGCGGCGGCAGGAGCCATGCCGCCCTCGGGCAGGCGAACGAACACGCCCTTGACCTTGTCGTCCGCGCCGGCCGCTTTCAGGGTTTCGATGATCGAGATCACCGAATCGCCTCCGCCGCTGAACACGGCGAAGGGATTTTGCGAATCCTGGTCGGAGAGGCCGCCGCGAAGATCCAGTTCCAGCACCGCGGCGGAAGGGGTGGAGGGGCCTTCCGAGCTTTTGGCGATCGAACCCACCAGGCCGATGATGAGAATCGCCGGGATGATAACCATGAACAGGAGGAGGCCCGTGAACACGCCAGCGACGGTCAGAAGGAACTGTTTCATCGATATCCCCGAAAAACTTTCAGCTTCACGCTAACGGTTTGCGCGTTGCGGTCAAATGAACAGCACGCAACAAACCCCTTTATTTCCGGGGTTTTCTCGCCCGTTACGGGCATTTTCGATGCTTTGAGGGAAATTGGTCGGAGTGGCAGGATTTGAACCTGCGACCCCCGCGTCCCGAACGCGGTGCTCTACCAGACTGAGCCACACTCCGACTTGAGGAGCGGGCTTATAGAGGAGCCCGACGGGGGCCGCAACCATTGAAACGAACCCGTTGCATCGTCCGCGCGGCTGCGCTATCTCCCCCGTCCTCGCAGGGCCTCCTGGGCCCTTCGCTGTTCCTGCTGGGGAATGGTGTAATGGTAACACAGCGGTTTTTGGTACCGTCGTTCTAGGTTCGAGTCCTAGTTCCCCAGCCACAGCGCTTTCGAGCGCCTCACACCCCTGAAACGCACAAAGCAGGCGGCGCTCAGTATTCCCTGAGGGTCTGGCCGACACCCTGCGGATGGCTGGCGTCGCCGCCGTTCAGGGCGCGTTGCATGAAGACGATGTCGACCCAGCGCCCCAGCTTGTAGCCCACGGCCCGGAACAGGCCTGTGTGGGCGAATCCCAGGGTTTCATGCAGGGCGATCGAGCCGGTGTTCAGGCTGTCGCCGATAACCGCCACCATCTGGCGCAGATCCATCGCCTCGCACCGTTCGATCAGGGCGGCCAGCATCAGGCGACCGACGCCGAGGCCTTTCGCCGAGGGCAGGACATAGACGCTGTTCTCGACGGTGTAGCGATAGGCCGAACGCGGCCTGAACGGCTTGGCGTAGCAGAGACCGACAACAGCCCCGTCTGATTCGGCGACCAGATAGGGCAGGCCCATCTGCTGCACCTCCGCCAGTCGCCGCGCCATCTCAGCGGGCGAGGGGGCCTCTTCCTCAAAGGTGCCAAACCCGTTCAGGCAGGCGTCGCCATAGATGGCCGCCAGCGCCGGAGCGTCGTCCGACGTGGCGTCACGTAAGGTAATCAAGCAGTCTTCCAACCCTCGTCCACGGCCCAGACGGCGAAGGCGTAGTCGAGAGCGATCTCCTTGAGGAAATCAAACCGACCAGACGCGCCGCCATGGCCGGCCTCCATATTGATCTTCAGCAGGATCGGTTTGCCGCTGGTGGTGTAGTCGCGCAGCTTGGCCGTCCACTTCTCCGGCTCCCAGTAGGTGACCCGACCGTCCGACAGCCCGCCGGTGGCCAGCACGGCCGGATAGGCCTGTTTGCTGACGTTGTCGTAGGGGCTGTAGCTCATCATGTAGTCGTAGGCCTTGGGGTCCTCGATGGGATTTCCCCATTCGGGCCATTCGGGCGGGGTGAGCGGCAGGGAGGTGTCGCTCATGGTGTTGATCACATCGACGAACGGGACCGCGGCGATGATGCCGGCGTAGAGCTCGGGCCGCATATTGACCACCGCGCCCATCAACAAACCGCCGGCCGAGCCGCCGTAGGCCAAGGTCTTGGCCGGCCTGCCGTAGCCGTTGGCCTGCAGGTGTTCGGTGCAGGCGATGAAGTCGGTGAAGGTGTTCTTCTTGCTGAACTTGCGACCGTCCTGGAACCAGCCCCAGCCCTTGTCCGAACCGCCGCGGATGTGGGTGGTCGCCCAGATCCAGCCGCGATCGACCAAGCTGTAATTGCGGATCGAATAGCCCGGCTCCTGGGGAATGCCATAGGAGCCGTAGCCGTAGACCATCAGCGGCGCCGAGCCATCGAGCTTGGTCCCCTTCTTCATCAGGATGGTGATCGGCACCTCGGCGCCGTCCGGGGCCTTGGCATAGAGTCGGGCGGTCTCGTACTTGGCCGGATCGTGGCCCGAGGGGATTTCCTGGGTCTTGCGCAGGGTGCGCTCCCCTGTCGCCATGTCGTAGTCGAACCACGACTTGGGCGTGGTCGGCGAGGTGTAGGTGTAGCGCATCACCGGGGTGTCGAATTCGTAGCCGCCGTCGATACCCAGCACATAGGCCGCCTCGTCCACGGCGATCGGCTTCTCGGACTTGTCGGCGCGGCTGGTGATGATGATGCTGTTGTTGGCGTTGGCCCGCTCCAGCCGCACCAGATAGTCCTTGAAGGCCCCGATGCCGACGATGAACCGGCCCGGACGATGCGGGATCCAGTCCTGCCAGTGCTCGGCGGCGGTCTTGTCGTGCGCCGTCGTGCAGAGCTTGAAGTCGACAGCCCCTCCGGCGTTGGTGCGGATGACAAAGCCGCCGTCCCAGTCCTCGACGTCATAGAGAACGCCCTCTTGCCGGACGGCGAAGACCGCCGGCTCGGCAGTCGGGTCTGACGCCGGGATCAGCCGGACCTCGCTGGTTTCCTGATTGCCGATTCCGATGGAGATAAAGGCGTCGGAGGCGGTGGTACCCACCCCCATGAACATGCCGTCGTCGGCTTCTTCATAGACCAGCACGTCTTCGCCGCCGCGGGCCGGGCGGCGGAAGATCTTGTCGGGACGGCCTTCACTGTCGCGGTGGGTCCAGAACAGCCACTGGCTGTCGGGCGAAAAGGTGAAGTCGCCGTAGGCGCTCTCGACGGGCGCGCCCAGCAGGGCGCCGCTCTCGAGGTCCTTGACGTAGATCTTGTAGAACTCCGACCCTTGGGCGTCCTCGGCATAGCCGAACAGCTTGTGATCAGGGCTGTGGCTCGCCGCGCCGACCTCGGAATAGGCCTTGCCCTCGGCCAGGGCGTCCGCGTCGAGCAGGACTTGCGGCGGTTTGGGCGGCACACGCTGGGCCGTGACGACGATCCCGGTTGAGGCGTCCAGGTAAGGCGGGGTCCGGCCCTTACGCATGTAACGCGGATGCTGCGCACCCTTCTCGTACTCTGTGTAATATTCCCAGCTTCCATCGGGAGCCGGGACGCTGCTGTCGTCCTCCTTGATCCGCCCCTTCATCTCCTCGAACATCTTCTCCTGAAGGCCTTCGGTCGGGGCCAGCATGGCTTTGGTGTAGGCATTCTCCTCGGTCAGGTGCGCCTTTACGTCGGCCTTGACGATGGTCGGGTCGCGCAGAACCGCCTGCCAGTTGTCGTCCTTCATCCAGGCATAGTTGTCGGTCCGGGTCCGGCCCAGCTGCTCGGTCACCTTGGGAATCTTTTTGGGTGTCGGGGGAACGGGCTTTGACGCGGGTGCGGACATGACCTGACCTGGAAGAAGGGCTGCGGCGGCGGCGCTGGCCACCAGGAGTTCTCGTCTGTTCATCAAAACGTCCGGCTGTCTGGTGGGCGCAAGAGGCGGGCGCCAACCCTGTACGCAGGCGTTGGCCCGGTCAATCGCCCTGGAACCGCCAGGGGGGCTGGGGGTTTGAATAGACAGGCGACGCAGTGCTGCGCCGCTCCGTTCAACGGAACAAGGAGGTTCTCTATGTGGGACCAGATCGAAGGCTCCTGGAAGCAGATGTCCGGCAAGGCCAAAGAGCAATGGGGCAAGCTGACCGACGATGATCTGACCGTCATCGCCGGCAAGCGTGACCAGCTGGCCGGCAAGATCCAGGAACGCTACGGCTACACCAAGGACAAGGTCGAAGACGAAATCAAGTCGTTCGAAAGCCGTCACGGCAGCTGATCGTCCTCATCCGCCACCCAGCTGAAGCTATCTGCCAAGACCCCGCCTGCGAGGCGGGGTCTTTTGCATTCGGGCGGCATCTGACCCCGATCCTCACAATGAGTATGAGAATCTGGCCCCGTTGAGATCGATTGGCCCGGGGCTTGCCACAAGCTGATTCGGCGCCATCTGGGCGTCCCGGAACAGACCATGCGAGACTACCAGGTTCGACCGTTTGCGCTGACCGATGCGCCGGCTGTGAATGCTCTTTGCGACTGGGCATGGTGGCCGCAACGCAGTGAGGCGGGCTGGCGCTGGCTTGCCGACGGTCCGCCCGGGGCGCGCGACGCGGCTGACCCAGGCCCGGCAGGCTGGGTTTGCGAAGATGACGGCAAGGTCAGCGCCTTCGTGGGCAACTTCGTGCAGCGGTTCCATTTTGGCTCAGACGTCCTGCGAGGCGCCACCGGCCACACCTTTCTCGCACTGCCGTCCGTTAAGGGCGCGGGGACAACGTTGCTGAAGACCCTGATCGCGCAGCAGGGCCGGTTTTCGATCTTCATGCTCAATGCCAACGAAGTCTACGCCAGCCGCTACAGCCGGTTTGGCTTCACCGCCTGGCCGGCGGCCACCCATCAGGTGAAGTACAGCTGGTGGGTCGACCTGCCCGGAATTGTCAGCGAACGCCTGCTCTGGAAACTGAACGCGCTTCGCGATTTTGACGGCGTGAGGGCGGGTGGAGAGCGATATATCGACGACCGTCTCAGGTCGGGGACTGTCGGCCACACGAGGCCCGGTGTCAGGGTGCTGAGCGAGGCGGAAGTCGATGGCCGATTCGACGCGCTCTGGGACCTGCTGCAGCAGGATGGGAGACTCCTTGCGGCGCGGGACTCCGCCAGCCTTGGATGGAGACTGGCCGATCCGGATCTGACCCGGCGCCCTGTGGTTCTCGGCTATGAAGCTGACGGCCGTCTGGTCGGCTATCTGCTGGCCTTCTTCGCCAAGCAGACCGAAATCGAGCGGCCGTCGATTGATATCATCGACCTGATAGCGACCCGTGAGCATGAGGCGGCGGCAATCCCTGCTCTGGTCCAGACGCTGGTTGAGAATACCCGCGCGCTGGGCGCAGTCAGGGTTCGTCTTCAGGCAGTGTCACCGAGGCTGGACGAACTTCTGGTCGGCCTGCCAGGCGCCAGACGCACCCTGACCCACGGCCACAGCTTTGCGCAATTCGGGGAAGACACGCCTGCGGGCGCGATCGAGGCCTGGTATGCGACCCCGTACGACGGCGACTACAGTTTCTGTCTGCGGCCGCCGCCTCTGGCGCGGGACAGGGCCGCCTGAGGGAATCAGACGGCCCGGGTTAACCCCGTGGCGCTGGCAATCAGGCGCCGTAGATCACCGAAATGGTCTCGGCGACGCAGGCGGGGCGTTCCTCGCCTTCGATCTCGATGGTGCATTCGTTCTTCATCTGGATGCCGCCCGATTTCGGTTCGGCGCTCAGCAGCTTCTGGCGCATGCGGACCTTCTTGCCGACCCGCACCATGTTGGTGAAGCGGACCTTGTCCGAACCATAGTTGATCCCCCGGGTAACGCCGGTGACCCGCAGTAGCCCGGCCCCGAGGAAGGGGATCAGGGAAAGGGTCAGGTAGCCGTGGGCGATCGGCCCGCCGATTTCCCGGGTCGCCCGTTCCACATCGACGTGGATCCACTGGTGGTCGCCGGTGGCTTCGGCGAATTGATTGACCCGTTCCTGGGTGATCTCGACCCAGTCGCTGACGCCGATTTCCTGGCCGACCAGCGTGCCGATGTCCTTGATGTCCACTTCTTTCATGGCGTTGTCCCTCTGTATTGATTGCAAACAGTTGTTCGAGGACATGCCACGGCAAGGCCGTTGTCTCAAGCGCAGCGATGGCGCGGTTGGGGTGGGCTGCTCCGACCGCCGGCTTGCGACGCGGTGTTCGATTCGCACCCTCGCCAGTCCTTGCCCGCTGTGCCAAACGTTTGCGCATGAATGACACAAGCGCTCACGCCGCGTCCGGCTCACCGCACGAGACCTTTGCCCTCACCACATCGCGCGGCTTTCCCGACTGGCTGGCCAGGATGGGCTCGTCAATCGCCTTCACCACCTATCAGGCCGGCAAGCTGTTTCTGATCGGGGTCAAGGAGCAGGGGCGGATTGCGGTCTTCGAACGCACCTTCGCCCGTTGCATGGGCCTGGCCGCCAGCCATGACGCCCGCAAGCTGGCGCTTGCCACCCACTATCAGATCTATCGTTTCGACAACGTCCTGCCGCCGGGCGAGGTGAGCGGCGCCCATGACGCCGTCTACACGCCGCGGGCCAGCTGGTTCACTGGCGACGTTGATGCCCACGACGTCGCCTTCGACGCCGACGGCAATATCGTCTTCGTCAACACCCTGTTCTCCTGTCTGGCGACGATCAGCGAGGGCTTCAGTTTCAAGGCGGTGTGGCAGCCGCCCTTCATCAGCAAGCTGGCGCCGGAAGATCGGTGCCACATGAATGGCCTGGCCATGGAGAATGGCCGTCCGCGCTATGTGACCATGGTCTCGGCCTCGGATGTCGCTGATGGCTGGCGCGACCGTCGCACCGACGGCGGCATGATCATGGACGTCACCACCAACCAGCGGGTGGTTGAGGGGCTGTCGATGCCCCATTCGCCTCGCGTCCATGAGGGCAAGCTCTGGGTGCTCAACTCCGGGGCGGGCGAACTGGGCTTCGTTGATGACAGCGGCAAGTTCCAGGCGGTGGCCTTCTGTCCCGGTTATGCGCGGGGTCTCAGCTTCATGGGGCGCTATGCCCTGGTGGGCCTGTCCCAGGCTCGCGAAAACCGCACCTTCCAGGGCCTGCCTCTGGACGAAGCTCTGGCCAGCCGCGACGCAGTGGCCCGCTGCGGCATCCTGATCATCGACACCGTTACCGGCGACACTGTCGAGTGGGTGCGGATCGAGGGCGTGGTGCGCGAACTGTTCGATGTCGTGGCGCTGCCGGGGGTCCGCAACCCCTCGGCCATCGGGTTGATCGGCGACGAGATCCGCAGGGTGATCAGCATCGACGAAGGCTGACCGGCCGGACTTCTGACGCGTCGATCGTTCGCAATTATTGCACTGCCGCACACCGCTGCTTTCTGCTCAATATTGGTAGTGCGCCCCGACGATCCCGGCCTCGGGCCGGGCGCGAGTGCTCACCCGTGACCAGGGAAACAGGATGGCCGCCCATGTTCGGGTTCAAACGAAAGCGCCGGTTTGAAAAGGCGGTGTCCGCAGAGGTGAGCTATCTTCTGGCTGTGCATGGCGAACCCGACCAGGCGATGGAAGCTGCCCAGGCGCGGGCCGCGCGGCCGAACATTCCAGACAGCCGGATCAGGATTCATCAGGCGGCTGCGGCAAACTTGGGCGCGCGCGTCCGGAGTCGGTAGCGCGCGCTGCATTCGCCCAGTCGGGGGCAGGCGAGAGGCCTGACCCCAATCCCGGCCGATCAGACGATCTTGCTGTCCGTCTTGCCCCAATAGGCGTCACGGATAAGTCTCTTGTAGAGCTTGCCCGTCGGGTGCCTCGGCAATTCTTCCATGAACTCGATCAGCCGCGGCGTCTTCACATGGCTGAGATTGGCCCGGCAGTAGGCCATCAACTCGGCCGCCAGGGCGTCGTCGCCCTTGCCCTCGGCCGGCTGGATCACAGCGATGACCTTCTCGCCCATTTCTTCGTCCGGTCCCCCGACCACGGCGACGTCGGTGACCTTGGGGTGGGTGACCAGCAGGTTCTCGATCTCCTGCGGATAGATGTTCACCCCGCCGGAAATGATCATGAAGCTCTTGCGGTCGGTCAGATAGAGGAAGCCGTCCTCGTCCATCCAGCCCACGTCGCCCAGGCTGGTCCAGCCGTGCTTGTTGTAGCTCTCTGCGGTCTTGACCGGGTCGTTGTGGTAATTGATCGGCGGGCCGTTCTCGAAATAGACCTGCCCCTCCTGCCGCGCCGGGAGAGCGTCTCCCTCCTCGTCGCAGATGCGAAGCTCGCCCATCACCGCCTTGCCGACCGAACCCTTGTGGTTCAGCCAGTCGGCCGAGCCGATGTAGCAGAAGCCGTTGCCCTCTGTGCCGGCGTAGTATTCGTGGATGACAGGTCCCCACCAGTCGATCATCTGCTCCTTCACCGGAATGGGGCAGGGGGCGGCGGCATGCACCGCCGAGATCATTGAGCTGAGATCGTAGCGTGACCGCGCCTCTACCGGCAGCTTCAGCATTCGGACGAAATGGGTTGGCACGAACTGGCCGCACTGGATCTTGTATTGCTCGATGAGCGACAGGGCCGTTTCCGGATCAAAGCGCTCCATTACGATTACAGTGCCGCCCAGCTTGTGGACGCTCATGCACCAGCGCAGCGGCGCGGCGTGATAGAGCGGCGCGGGCGAGAGATAGATGCAGCCATCCGGAAAGCCGAACAGCCCCTGGGTCATCATCTGCAGCGCATTGGGCGCATCGATCGGGTTTCCGGTCAGGGCCGGCTTGACCCCCTTGGGACGGCCGGTCGTACCGGACGAATAGAGCATGTCTGACCCCGAGGTTTCGTCTGCAACGGGCGTCGTCGGCATGGCGTCGCGGGCATCCTCGAAGCTTTCGAATGCGCCATGCGCGCCGCCGACCATGTAGAGCTTCAGGTCAGGAACCAGGGCTGCGATCTCGTCGGCGAGCGCGCCCATGCTGCTGGAGGTGATCAGCACCTTCGCGCCGCAGTCCCGCAGGATGTACTCCACCTCACTGGCGGTGAGTTTGGAGGAAATGCAGGTGTAGTAGAGGCCAGAGCGCTGTCCGGCCCAGGCGATCTCGAAATAGCGCGGGTTGTTCTCCATCATCACCGCAATGACGTCGCCGACGCCCAGGCCCAGTGAGCGGAACAGCTGCGCACCCTGGTTGGAGCGGTCGTCGAGCTGGCGGTAGGTCACCGTCTCGCCGCTGGAGGCCATGATGTAGGCGGCGCGGTCGGGGTGGCTTTTGGCGAAGATTGACGGGTGCATGGTTCCTGCCTGGCGCTCCCGGTCTACAGCCGGGTTATCGATGTTCAGTTTGAGGAGGGATAGAAGCGCGTTGCGCGCCTTCGCTCAAGGGCGCCCTTGCGGCAGGCAGCGATGATTGCCCGCACGGCCGGTCGATGACCCAGCGTCACGACTAGGCGCCCGCCGCCGGATCGCTAAGCTGCCGGGTTAACAACGATAACCCAGGGAAGCGAAACGCCATGGAACTGCTCAGTCAGACTGTCGTCGAGGGGCGTGAGGGCCCGGGCGCCCCCCTGGCCTATCCTCGCCTGGACGGGGTGGATCTGACCGACATCCGCCGCTTCACCCATGGCCAGCCCTTTGCTGACTTCGCCCGGATGCGGAGCGAGGCGCCGGTCATGTGGCATCCCGAACCGATGGGTGGGCCAGGATTCTGGGCTGTGACCCGCCATGCCGATGTCATGACGGTCAATGGTGATCCAGGGACCTTCTCTTCCCAGCGCGGCGGCATCCTCATGGCGGTCGGCAAGCCGGAGGCGCGGCATGCGCTACTGTTCCGCGCCTCGATGGACGCCATGATCAACATGGATGCGCCCAATCACCTGCAGCTCCGCCGCGAGCACATGCCCTACTTCACACCGGGCTACCTGCGGGAACTGGCCGTCAAGGTCCGGGGGGAGATCACCCGGCTTCTCGACGAGATGGCCGCGAAGGCCGGCGCCTCCGGCGACGTGGATTTCGTTGAGGCCTTTTCCTCACGTCTGCCGCTGTTCACCCTCTGCGAGATCCTTGGCGTCCCGGCCGAGGACCGGCCGAAGTTCCTCAAGTGGATGCACTATCTGGAGATGGCCCAGAACATGGCGGCCGAGCAGGCCGGTCTGCCGGCGGAGCCCACCCTTGAGCTGATGCAGTTTGTTGCTGACTTCAACAGCAACGTCGAGGAGATGTTCGAGTACGGCCGGACCATGCTGCACAAGCGGCGTGAGGATCCCCAGCACGACCTGATGAGCGCCATTGCGCGGGCCCAGCTGGAAGGCGGCTTCCTGTCGGACGAATATCTTGACGGCTCTTGGTTGCTGATCGTCTTCGCGGGCAACGACACCACTCGCAACACCCTCTCGGGGTCTGTCCGGCTGATCACCGAGCATCCCTCGGAACGCGCGCGGCTGCTGGCTGACGAGGCGCTGATGCCAAATGCGGTGAATGAATTCATCCGGATGGTCAGCCCGGTCATCTATATGCGCCGCACCGCCACCCGGGATACCGAGGTGGCCGGCCAGACCATTCTGGAGGGCCAGAAGGTGATCATGTACTACGGCGCCGCGAACCGGGACGAGGCGGTTTTCGAAAACCCCGATGTCCTGGATGTCGGCCGGGCCAACGCCGACAAGCACATCGCCTTCGGCTATGGCCCCCATGTCTGCATCGGCAAGCGTGTCGCTCAGCTGCAGCTGGAGGAGACCTGGCGGCAATTGCTGGGACGCTTCCCGGATATTCGCTGGACCGGCGACATCGACATTGCCCCCAACAACTTTGTCCATGCCATCCGAAGTCTCGGCGTGACCCTGGCGCCCCGCTGAGCGGGCTTGCCTTACGCCACGTCCCGCCTGTCTGATGCTTTTGAAAACCGCCGACGTCTCGAGGAGCCGCGCCATGTCCGCCTATGAAACCATTCAGTATGCCGTAGAGGACGGGGTTGCGACCCTGACCCTGCACCGTCCCGACCGGATGAACGCTTTCACCGGTCAGATGATGCTGGAGATGATCGACTGCTTTGATCAGATCGACGCTGATGACGATGTCCGGGCGGTGATCGTCACCGGCTCCGGCCGCGCCTTCTGCGCCGGCGCCGATCTGGGCAGCGGCGGGGCGACCTTCGACTACGCCAAGCAGGGCAATGAGACCCGTGAAAGCGCCAAGATCAACGGCGTCTATCGTGACGGCGGCGGTCGGCTCACCCTGCGCATCTATGAATGCAAGAAGCCGGTCATCGCTGCGGTCAATGGCGCAGCCGTTGGCATCGGCGTCACCATGCAGCTGGCCATGGATATCCGCATGGCCTCCACCGCGGCCAAGTTCGGGTTTGTGTTCGCCCGTCGCGGCATCACGCCCGAAGCGGCGTCCTCCTGGTTCCTGCCCCGGCTGGTCGGCATGCAACAGGCCCTGGAGTGGTGCTACACCGGCCGGGTGTTCGGCGCGCAGGAGGCCAAGGATGGCGGTCTGGTGCGGTCGCTCCATGAACCGGAAGACCTGTTGCCGGCGGCCAGGGCCCTGGCCCGGGAGATCGCTGACAACACAGCCCCCGTCTCCGTCGCCCTGACCCGTCAACTGCTGTGGCGCAACGTCGGCGCCAGCCATCCGATGGAAGCCCACAAGACCGACAGCCGGGCCATCATGGCGCGTGGCGCGGCTGGCGACGCCAAGGAGGGGGTCACCTCCTTCCTCGAGAAGCGCGCGCCGGTCTATCCCAACAAGGTCTCGTCCGACCTGCCCGATATCTGGCCCGAATGGGAAGATCCCGAGTTTCGCTAAAGCCAGAACGGCGCCTCCCTTCAGTTCTGGATGACGGCCCCTAGAGCATTCGCGACAGCTTCCGTCGCGGAACTGTGACTCGCCAGAGTTAATCGGCGGGCGCATTCTGCCTCCCGCAGAGACCATCCAGAGTCTCGCGGGAGGAATCGTCATGATGGATCGTGTCCTGAGTTGGTCGTTTGGCCTCGGCCTTGCGGCTCTGTTGCTCGCAATGAGCTTTCAGAAATTCTTCGGCCTGGACCCCAATCCTGTTTTCGGTCTTATCGAGGCCAGATCGGGAATTGGGTTTTTCGAGCCAGGCCTGCGTTACATCACCGGGGGACTGGAGTTCCTCGCGGCGGTGCTGGTGATCTGGCCGGCGATGCGGTCGCGTGGGGCCATGTTGGGCCTTGTAGTCGCCATCGGCGCCATCGGCTTCCATCTGTCGCCCTGGTTGGGCTGGCAGCTCCCGCTCCCGGGTCCGCTGTCCCAGGCCCTCGCCCAGGGGCTCGACGCCCAGCAGATTGCGGCGCTGAACCTGCCCACCGACAAGGGCGCCATGTTCCTGCTCGCCATCGCCATCGCGCTGATGTCCGCCATCAGTATTTTCGTCGAGCGCGGCGCGGCGCGGGCGCGGGCGGAAGAGGCCAAGCCCCGTCACCACGTCAGTTCATTCGCCTGAACATGTGATCGTCGCCCGCCCGGTTGGGCGACCTGATCGTCATCGCTGATTAACGGCGGGCGGCTAAGGTGTCGACGTAGTCGGAGACATCATGAGCGAGCCCGCCCTGTCGAGCCCCGAGGCGCCCGGCCCCGAAACCGCGGGGCAGGAACCATCGGCCAGGCCGGTGGCGCGGTCCCGTGCGACTCTTTTGAAGCGGCTGGCCGACGTCGTCTGTCTGCCCGGAAGTCGGGTCAATGCCTTCGAACGGGCAATGACAGCCGATCTGCTCATCGAACTTCTGCGCGAAGCCGCTCCCGAGGAGCGGGGCAAGGTTGCCCGGCGTCTGGCCAATCTGGCGGACATTCCTCCGGCGCTGGCGAGGCTGCTGCTCCGGGACGACATCAGCATCGCGGGCGCGCTTCTGGAACATAGTCAGCACCTTGGCGACGCGGATCTGATCGACTGCATCCTCTCGGCGAGCATGGAGCATCGCCGGCTTGTCGCCATGCGGCGGGGCGTTGGAGAGGCGGTGGTCGACGCCCTGGTCCGCGCCGGCGAGGCGCCGGTGGTCGAGGCCCTGCTTCGCAATGACCTCGCGCGCCTCAGCCATGGCGCGCTTGAGGCCATCGTCGCTTCCACGCGGGACAATCCCCGGCTCATTCCATTGCTGCTTCGTCGACCGGAGCTGCGCCCGAGCCATGCCTACATCATGTTCTGGTGGGCGGATTCAGAGAGCCGGCGCCTGATCCTTCAGAGATTCGCCGTGTCGCGGGAAGTCCTGCAGGACGCGGTCAGCGATCTGTTCTCTCTTGCAGCCGAGGAGGGCTGGCAAGATCCCCTGACGCGGAAAGCGCTGCAATTTATCGAGCGTCGCCAGCGCAATCGCGCGGCTATCGAGAAGAGCCCCTACGACAGCCTGGACGCGGCGGTGATGGCCGCCCAGAACGGCATCACCCGCGAGCTCGTTCAGGAGATCAGCTATCTTGCGGGCCTCAAGCCGACCACCGGCGCCAAGATCATGACCGACCCAGGCGGCGAGCCGTTGGCGATCCTGTGCAAGGCCACAGGCCTGCCCCGAAGCATGATCCGGGCCCTTTGGCGCGGTTTGCGCAGACCCGAGACCGATGCGGCCGGCAACCTCGTGCCCGGCCTGGAGCGGGTGCTGACCTGCTTTGACTCCCTGGCGGTGGACCGGGCGCAAACGGTCTTGCGTTACTGGAACTGGGCCCTGTCTTCGGCCCTGACGCCCAGTCTCGTCCGCGCCATACGGGAGGGGGATGATGATGCGGTCGACGAGTTTTCCGCCCCGCAAAGGGCCGCCATGCTTGCGCTGGGGCGGGATTTCGGGCGCTAACCAGAATACTCTGGACGCGTCACACTAATGCCGCCTCTATCGCCCTAGACAATAAACTTGCAATTTCACCTTCTACTGTCGCTTTCAATATCGAATGCGGGCTTGTCTTCATTTGCAACACGCCTTATGCACCGGCCATCGGAACAGCCCGCCCGGCGAAGATTCCGCCCTGCAATTCTGAAATGGAACTCTCCGCCATGGAAGACAATTCCGCTATCATTGAAATGACGACTGATATCGTCTCCGCCTATGTCGGCAACAATTCCGTCGCGGCAAATGATATTCCCAACCTCATCCAGTCGGTCCACAAGGCGCTGAGCGGCGTCGCGGGGGGCGTTGAGACTGTGGAAGTCGCGCCCAAAGAGCCGGCGGTGCCCGTCAAGCGTTCGATCACCCCCGACTTCCTGATCTGTCTTGAAGATGGACGCAAGTTCAAGTCGCTGAAGCGTCACCTGCGGACCAAATATGACATGAGCCCTGAAGAATACCGGGCCAAGTGGGGTCTTGCCAAAGACTATCCCATGGTCGCGCCGAACTACGCCAAGGCGCGTTCGGAACTGGCCAAGCAGATGGGTCTTGGCCAAGGCGGCCGTCAGGCCAAGAAGCGCCGCTGATTATCGCAGGTCCGGGGCCAAGCCGGCTCGGACCCTGCTTTACTTGAACAACGCCCGTCGGCTCCCAGCCGGCGGGCGTTTTCGTGTTCGCCTTCGGAGTCTCGAAGATCGGCGTTCTGACACTATTGACTCAGTTGGAGAATCTTCGTGCCGAAACGTCAAAAAACGCTTGCTCCCGATTCGTCGGTTAAGCGATAGTGAATCTCGGGTGATTCCAAGGGGTTGTTAAGGATTCTGTAGATGGCTGCGCAACTGGGCGCTTCGGCGATTGCCGCCCGCGCTCACGAAGAGCTCTTCAGTTACTGGGCGGCGCTGCGGCGATCCGGTCGACTGCCGGGCCGCGCCGACATTTCGCCCGACGCGTTCAAGCGTCTGCTGCCGACCGTCAGCCTTATCGACGTGGTCCGGGAAGAGGGCCGGATCGACTATCGCCAGCGTCTTGCCGGGACGGGGCTCTACTCGGTCTACGGCCGCGAGATTACCGGCATGAAGCTGACCGACCTCTACAACAACGCGGCCGCTGACTACTGGCGGCAGGAACTTGATGCGGTGGTGGCCGAACGTCGTCCTCGCGTTGGAGCGCACAATATGGCCTGGCGTGGCGCCGCTCATGTGTCCACGCTCTGGCTCCGGCTGCCGCTGGCGACAGACGGGCAGGAGGTCGACATGATCCTCGGCTATGACGCGGTCATCGGCATGCGCAGTGAAGTTGCGCGCAACGGCAGCGGAATCCGGGCCGCCTGATCAGGCGGCCAGTCGGCTGGCTGCATCCTTTCTTATCCGCTCGACCATCGACGCCAGGCCGTTCGACCTCTGGGTCGAGAGGGATTCATCCAGACCAAGGGTCTTGAGGGCCGCGCGGGCGTCGAAGGCCACGATCTCTTCGGGGGTGGCGCCGGAATACAGCGTCAACATCAGAGCGATCAGGCCGCGAACGATGTGGGCGTCGGAATCACCGCGAAAGTTGATCACCTCGCCCTGTGGCTCGGTCACCAGCCAGACCTGACTGGCGCAGCCCCGGACCTTGTTGTCCTCCGACCGTTCCGCATCGGTCAAGGGAGCCAGGCTGTGGCCGAGATCAATGACGTGGCGGTACCGCTCTTCCCAGTCGCCAAGCAGTTCGAAGTCCTCGGCCAGTTCGGCGAGGCGCGTCTCGATGAGAGAAGTCATGCTGCGGGGCTTATCGCCCGGTCAGGCCTGCGGCAAGCTCAGGGTGGCGGTCAGGCCTTCTCCACGCGAAGACTGCAGCATCAGTCCGCCCTGCATCGCCAGACTCAGGGCCTGAACGATGGGCAGGCCAAGGCCGGCGCCCTTGCTTGTCCGGGTCAGAGCGCTTTCGCCCTGCTCGAAGGGGCGAAGGAGGCGGGGCAGATCCTCGGCGCTGACTCCCTCGCCCTCGTCCCTGATGTTGATCTCGATCATCCGGCCGCGCTCTCGCGCCGTCACAAAGACCGTGCCGCCCTCCGGCGACCAGGTGATGGCGTTTTGCAGGAGGTTGAACAGCATCGTCCTCAATCCGCGAGACTCAGCCATCACCTGGGGCAGGGCGGTTTCGTCGGCGATATCGATCCGTACGTTGCGGGCTTTCAGGTCGGTGGAAAGTTGCTGGATGACGTCTTCCAGGGCATGGTCGAGCGGTTCGGGCTCCAGGTCCAGATCAGCGGTCTGACCCTCCAGACGGGCGATTTCGAGAATCTGGTTCACCAGGGCCAGCAACTGGTGGCCGCTCTGGCGGATATGTTCGGCATATTCCTTGTACTGCGGGACGCCCAGCGGACCGTAGATCTCGCAGGAGAGCATTTCGGAAAAGCCGATCACGGCGTTCAGTGGCGTGCGCAGTTCATGGCTGACCATCCGCAGGAACGAGCGCTTCTGATCATCCAGGAGGGTTTTTCGTAAGGTCGAGGCCGCAGCAAGCGAGCCGCCCTCCGGCGTTCTCGGGAAAAGCGTCTCAACGTTCTGTCTTGCCGCGCGGGTCATTCTGGCCTTTCACGCCACCTCTTCTGGGGCGGCCACGAAGGCAAAATGACAGCCACGACTTACGATTCCGTTGCCCCCATTCCGGGGTTGTCCACAACCGCTCCCAGTTGATCCGTCGCCCGCCGATTGAGCGGCCTTCTTCCCGGCGATTCCGGGCGCTAATCTGTTAACGCCCAATCCGGTGGCCGGGACCTACAAGACCTCCATTGACTGACGATCGCGCCGACATATCCGCCGATCCCTTGTCCGCTGGGCAGGGGCGTCGTGCGCTCTTGCTGCTGATTGTCGCGGCCGCGGTCGGTGTGGCCGGGCCCCTGCTTGTCGGCGGCGTTGGCGGACCACTGGGTAGTCTTTGCCTTTCTCCATTGGCGGTCGCCATGGTCATGGGACGAAACCGGCCAGTGCTGGCCGGTGTCATGCTGTCGGCCGCAGCGGCTGGTCTGGCCGCCGTGGGTCAGCTGCTTGGTCTCTGCCTGCCGGCCCCCGAACCGATGATCTCGCTCTGGCTGGGGCTGCTGTCCATTGTGATCACGGGCATGAGCATCGGCTCAGGTCTCGTTCGCGCCACGGGACGGGCCCATGGCGTCAATGGGCGGAGCAACGGTGAGTTGGCCCGGCTGACGGGGCTGCTCTCGGGCCAGCCGCATCTGGTGCTGGCTCTCTATCCTCACGGCAAGGTCAGGGCGATGTACGGTCGCGCGCCCGAAGGCGTCAATTCCACCGCCCTGGCCCGATTGGGGCTGCAGTCCGTCGCCGTCCAGCCCGAGGTCGTCGCCCTGGCCCTGCGGGTCGCTTCAACGATCGGGCGGTCGGAAGTCGGTTTTGCACCGGTCGGCGCCCAGGACCGCTGGGTCGTCGCCAGCTTCCGGCGGGCGGAGGGTGACATGGTGCTGGCCGTGCTGCGCGACGCAACCACTGAACATGCCCGGGAGGCGGCCCTCGATCAGGCCAGGATCGACGCGGAAAACCTGGCCAATGGCAAGTCGCGCTTCCTGGCCAATATGAGCCATGAACTGAGAACGCCGCTCAATGCGATCATGGGCTTTTCCGACATCATGCGGACCCGGCTCTTTGGGCCGATGCCCGACAAATACGGCGAGTACAGCCAGCTGATCCATGAGGCCGGCTCGCATCTCCTCGATCTGATCAACGACGTGCTCGACATGTCCAAGATCGAGGCTGACCGGTTCGAGCTCTTCCGTGAACCGTTTGACGCGCGGGAGGCTGTTTCAGCGGCTCTTCGCCTGCTCCGCCTCCAGGCCGATGCGGCCAATGTCCAGCTTCGCGGACTGCTGCCGCAGCAACCGCTCGAGATCGACGCCGACCGCCGCGCTCTCAAGCAGATCGTTCTCAATCTGGTCTCGAACGCGCTGAAGTTTACGCCCAAGGGCGGCGCCATCAGCGTCACCGCCCAGGGGTTTGAGGGGGTGTTCGAGCTCATTGTCTCCGACACCGGCGTCGGCATTTCGCCGGAAGACCTTGAGCGGCTGGGCCGCCCTTATGAACAGGCCGGCGACAGCGATCGTCGGGGCCTTGGCACCGGGCTTGGCCTGTCGCTGGTGCGGTCGTTCGCCGAACTTCACGGCGGAGAGATGAGTATCGAGAGCAAACTGGGTGAGGGGACGACCGTTACCATCCGGCTTCCGGTCCTGCTTCCACCACCCTCCCGGCAGACCGCCGGCGGGCCGGACAACGTTCTGGCGTTTACCCCGGTTCGCTGACGACTAGCGCCAGCTGGCGGCCAGAAAGGCCTGACCCGCCGCAAAGTCCCCCACCTCGATGTGGGCGCGCCGAACGACCTCTCCGTTCCGTCCGCCGAAAACAAACTCGACGATCACGGCCTCACGAGGGTCGAGGTCGGCCATCGCCGCCGCGGCCGCTTTCGGAAACCGGAAACTCCAGCCGGACTTGGCGCCGCCTGGCAGCAGCATCGGCGAAGCGGCGCCGCGCCACTCGGCGGTAAACACGCGTGACGCGGATCTGGGCGGCGTTCTTGCGGCCAGGGTCAGCTTGCCGCCCATTCCACGCTCGCGCCTGTCGAGGTAGGGCGCGGATGTGCGGGTGGTGTCGCGCATCACCAGCCGCGCTGAATAGGGGGAGGCGCCGTCAGCGAAGACGGCGACGGCCGTCAGCGCCGGCGGGCCATACTGGCCGATGAGGCCGAACTGGAGACGGTCCCAGCCAAAAGCCGTGGATTGTGAGAGTTTCCAACGCGCGCCCTCGCGGGACACGGCCCGGTCGGCCTTCCATCCGGCGATTTCGCCCGGGTATTCCATACGCGCCAGCTTGGAATAGCCATCAAATCCGGTTCGCACCCGGTCGGCGGCGACCGACATGTCTCTTGACCGGCAATCGGCAGAGGCCGCGGCCGATCGCGCCTTGCGTTCCGTGGCGACGAGCGTGTCGGCCTGGATGCCGGCCCGGAGCGCCGCGCCTCTCGCCTGAATGCGCGCGGCGTTCAGCGCTGCGGCGACGGGCGGGCTGAACAGCCGGCACCGCCCGTCCGCCGCGGTCATCACCGTTCGTTCGTAGAGCAGGTCCAGGGCGTTGGCAGCGGCATGGGCGGGCTTGGCGGTGATGGCGGCGATGACACAGACAAGGCAGACCGCCCACCAGGGTGCGCGTTCCTTCAACTGATCCCGCAGGCTCGTCATTGATCAGCTTTTCCGTATGTTTGGCAGGGCAGGGCTTGCGGAACACCCTAGGGGCGCGTTCTTGCGATCCGGTTAGCGCAACGAGTCTTCAGGAGATGAATCGGCCGTGATGCTGTCGACTGATGTCTGGGTGGGCGCCCTCATCCGGCGCGCCGAGTTGGCTGGCGCCTTCGCTGTGGTCGGTCGCAAGGGCGACCCGCAGGCGGGAGCGGTGCTGGTCAAGGCGGTGAATCTCGGCGATCGGACCGCCCGCCTCTACAGCGAGGCGACACGGGGCGATGGTGAGCGGTTCTGGATGCAGCCCGTCGCCAGCGAAACCGAAGCTGATCTGGACGCCTATGTCGCCCGCAGCGCCCGTATTGATCCGGACATCTGGCTTGTCGAGATCGAGGATCGCGAGGGGCGCCACTTTCTGACCGAGCAGGTTGAGACCCGTTAACTCCGTTCCTTGACGGACCTGAAAGCCTGATCAGGCATCAATGCGGCCTCACCCCATCCTGAGTGCCTCATGCTTTTTCTGGTCAATGACGTTGTGCTGAACCTCGACGGGGCTCAGCTCGCCCCGCCGGTCGCCGCCCAACGCTTCAAGGCCCTGTCGATGGGCTTTGTCGAGAAGCTTGGCCGCGAGCTGTTTGCCGAAGAGCCGCTGCTTCAGCGGGTTCATCTGGAGCGAGCCCGTCGCCTCGCCGGCCTCATTCTGCTCAAGCAGCCGGAGATCAATGCGGCCCTGTTTGTCGCTCCGGCCCGCAATTGCGACCCGTCTCTCGTGAGCGTCCGATACGCGCAGATTTCGTTCGAGATCATGGGCGTTCTGTATGAGCGCCAACAGTCGGGCACATTGAACGCCGTCGAAGCTGACCGGCAGGTCTGGCGACGCCTGGCGGCCTGATGATTTAAGAGGCGGCGCGGTGGGACCAGACGCTTTGTGCTGGACCTGCCGCGGCTCGTTATCCTAACCTCCAGTGGAGTAACTGTGGGGGGGGCTCAATGTTCACGAGAATTCTGTCGGCGGTCGCCGCCCTCTTCGTGCTTTTGCTTGCGCTTGCTGCGACGCCTGCAGAGGCGCGCTGGCTGCGCGCCGAAAGCCCCCGGTTCATTATCTACAGCGACGGCAGTGAAAGCGTCCTGCGCGCCTACGTCGACAAGATGGAGGTGTTCGACACTTTTCTGCGGGCCCGGCACGGACTCCCGGAAAATGGCGTGCCGCTGCGCAAGCTGCCCATCTATCTGGTCCGTTCCCGCACCGACCTGCAGATCACCTGGAACGGCGCGGGAGACGCGGTCGCCGGCTACTACAGCCCCGGCTCCGGAGACACATTCGCCGTGGTCACGCTTGAGGATCGCAAGGATTCCACAGTGCTGATGCACGAATACACGCACCATTTCATGTTGCAGAACTTCCCCGGCGCCTATCCGGCCTGGATGGTCGAGGGCTACGCCGAGTTCTATGGCGAGACCAAGGTCAATGACCGCTTCATCGAGGTCGGCCAGGTCGCCAACCATCGCGCTGACGCCCTGCTCGCCGGTCGCTGGATGCCGATGGCCGACCTGCTGGGCAACAAGCGCACCTCGACCGACTGGAATTCCTTCTACGGGCAGTCCTGGATCCTGACCCACTATCTGATGAGCGACCCGGCGCGGTTTACACAGTTCCGGACCTACGCCAGCGCTGTCGGCCGGGGCGCCGACCCGGTCAAGGCCATGGAGGCCGCCACCGGTCAGTCGCCCGAAGCGCTGGAACAGACCCTTCGGAAGTACGTCCGTAGCGGTCTGAAAATCACCCAGTACAAGCGTGGGAACATTCCGCAGCCGCAGATCACCGTGACGACCCTTCCGCCATCGGCTGATGATCTGTTGCTGCAGCGGATCCAGATTGTCGCCCACTCCTACAAGGATGCCGATCCGGGCTATCTCGCAATGATCCGGAAACGGGCTGCGAAATATCCCGATGATCAGCTGGCCGTCCTCACCCTGGGCCAGACCGAGATGGAACTGGGCGACCACGCCGCGGGGCGCAGTTTGCTTGAGGGCTGGCTCAGGACCCATCCCGATGACGCCGAAGCGATGTTTGTTCTTGGCAGCCATCTCTACAACGACGCCTGGAGCAAGTCTGACGAGGCGGCGGACAAGAAGGATGCGGCGGGCAAGAAGGGGGATGACGACGAGGACGTCGACGAAGAGCCGGTGGAAAGGACGGTCGCGGATCCGGAGATGATGAAGGACGCCGAGCGCTGGCTGGCCAAGGCCGTTGAGCTGGCGCCGACCGATTACCGCATCCTCTACGCCTACGCCCAAACCCGGCGCCAGTCCGGCGGATATCCGCAGAAGTCCGATCTCGATCTGCTGATACGCGCCTACAAGCAGGCGCCGCAGGTCGTGCCTCTGCGCTTTGAGCTGATCCAGGTGCTGATCGTCCAGAATCACACGCCCGAAGCGCGGGCGCTTCTGCAGCCGCTGCTCAATAGTCCGCATGGCGGTTCGGTTGTCGCCGCCGCCCAACGCCTGCTGCAGCGGATCGAGGACCAGGAGCGGCGCAAAGGCGCAGGGTGACAAGCACCCATTCCCCGGCTACTCCCCGCCCCATGTCCAATACCCTTGCTGTGGAGGCCGCGCGCCGGCGCACCTTCGCCATCATCAGCCACCCTGACGCCGGCAAGACGACCCTGACCGAGAACCTGCTGCTGGCGGGCGGCGCCATTCGTGCGGCCGGTCAGGTGCGCGCCCGCGGCGAGAACCGCCGCACCCGCTCCGACTGGATGAAAATCGAGCGCGAGCGGGGGATTTCGGTCTCGGCCAGCGTAATGACCTTCGATCACGACGGGCTGATGTTCAATCTGCTCGATACGCCCGGCCACGAGGACTTCTCGGAAGACACCTATCGCACCCTGACCGCAGCCGACGCCGCCGTCATGGTGCTCGACGCCGCCAAGGGTATCGAGCCCCAGACCCTGAAGCTGTTCGAGGTCTGCCGGCTGCGCGACATTCCGATTGTCACCTTCATCAACAAGATGGACCGCGAGGCCCAGGACCCCTTCGCCCTGCTCGACGAGATTGCCTCGAAGCTCCAGCTTGATCCGGCGCCGCTCTACTGGCCGGCCGGGTCGGGCAACCGGTTCAAGGGCATGGTCGATCTGCGGGCCCAGACCTTCATCCCCTACAATCGCAACCGTGATGAGGGTCACCCTGATCCGCTGCCGCTGACCTCCAACGCCATCCTCTCCCACCTCGATGCCGACGAACTCGAAGAGGCGCAGGAGGGGGCGATGCTGGTTCAGGAGGCCTCCAAGCCCTTCGACCCCCAGGCCTTCCTTGAAGGCCATATGACGCCAGTGATCTTCGGCTCGGCCCTGCGCAAGTTCGGCGTCAGCGAACTGCTGTCGGTCCTGGGCGCCTTTGCCCCGCCGCCCAAGGCGGTTGCCGCCGAACGCAATGGCGCGGCGGTAGAGGTTATGCCGGGAGATACGGAAGTCTCCGGCTTCGTGTTCAAGGTCCAGGCAAATATGGACCCCAACCATCGCGACCGGATTGCCTTCTTCCGCCTGACTTCCGGTCAGTTCCAACGCGGGATGAAGCTGAAGTCACAGGGCACCGGCAAACAGATGAGCGTCAACGCGCCCATCATGTTCTTCGCCTCCGATCGTGAACTGGCCGAAGAAGCCTTTGCCGGCGACGTCATTGGCATCCCCAACCATGGCGTCCTTCGCGTTGGCGACAGCCTCTCGGAGACCGGCAACCTTCGCTTCGCCGGACTTCCCAACTTCGCGCCGGAAATTCTTCGCCGCGTTCGGGTCAAGGACCCGCTCAAGGCCAAGCATCTCAAGCGCGCGCTAGAGGGTCTCGCCGAAGAGGGCGTCACCCAGCTGTTCCGCCCGACCCTCGGCTCCGATTTCATCGTCGGCGCGGTGGGCCAGCTGCAGTTCGAGGTCATGGCCGACCGTCTGGCCAATGAGTACGCGCTGGATGTGATCTTCGAAGCCGCGCCCTATGCCGAGGCCCGCTGGCTGGGTGGGACCGACGCGGACATCGACGATTTCGGATCCAAGCACCGGACGGCTATGGCGACGGATATCGACAACTCGCCGGTCTTCCTGGCCAAGTCCGCCTGGGAGATTTCCTACGTCGCCGAGCGCTATCCGAAGGTCTCGTTCCAGCGGACCCGCGAGCGGGGCTGATCCACAACAAGACCCCCGAAACCGGGGGCGACAGGGTCGCCTTGCGCTGGGATTGATTGGGCCGACGTCGTTTTGTGGAGGGCTGTCTGGTGACGATTTTGGCTATGGCGCTGCTGCTCGCTGGCGGTCCGCAACTTCCGTCCTATCCGGAAGCGCTCCGTTGCGCGGGCTATACCCAGGCGCGATGGGAAACGCAGACGGACAAGGCTACACCGGAGGCCCGCCAGTTCCGGAAGGTTGCCGAATTCTGGTCGTTCGCCGCCATGGATGCAGCAAGAGTCGCAGGCAAAACCTCTGCGGGCGCCGAGGCCGATCAGGTGAAGGCGCGGGCCGAAGCCCACGCCCTACTGGAGTCTGATGCTGACGCCGCCGGCCTCATACTGCTCGCCTGCGAGAAGCTGATGCCCGCCGGCGTCGTCTAGCGATCCTTAAAGGCCGGTCAACGGCGGTCCTGGCTGGTCCAGCGCAACTCGCCGACCATCGATTCCAGTCGATTGTATTCGGTCGGGGTGATGCAGCGCGGCGCCGACCAGTCTGTCGTGCTCGCCTGACCGTCGACAACGTCACGGGCCGAGACGAATTTCACCTCGCCATATTCCCGTTTGAACGCCCGACGGGACGCCTGATCGCGATTGCAGACCACCAGTTCACGACTGGCGCGCGCCGCGGGCGCTGCCTGTTCGGCGCGGGCGACCACTGGCGCTGCCTCAGCGGACAGGGTGGCGGCAATGGCCATGAGGGTGGTGATGATCATCTCGAGGTCCTCCCGATAGAGACGCCCCGGTTCGCTCCGGAGTCAGGGCAGCCTACGCCTTCATGACGATTTGTGAAGGTTTTTTGTCAGCCTGTGGATAACTTTGAGATTGTCACCCTTGCGGCGCCACAGCTGCCCTTTGCAATTGGCAGTTTCGACTATTCGTTCATCGCCCCTCGACCGCGGGCGCTTGGGGGGCTACTTGAGCGCGCCCATGCGTCCTCCCGTCCTTGCTCTGAAAGATGTCCGTCTCGTCGACGGCGCCAACATCCTGTTTGACGGGGTCGACCTTGCGTTGGAGCCGGGTGTGCGGGCTTGCCTTGTCGGCCGAAACGGCGCCGGCAAGTCGACGTTGATGCGATTGCTGATCGGCGAAATCCAGGCGGATGCGGGGGAACGCGTCGTCTCCCCGGGCGCGCGGATCAGCGTGGTGCCCCAGGAGCCGAAGATCACCGGCGATACCCTGCTGGACTACGCCACCCTCGGCGGCGCGGCGTCGTATGAAGCCGAAGCGGCCCTGCAGGCTCTGGGCGTGGACCCGGCCAAGAGCACGGCGGGACTTTCGGGCGGCGAAATCCGCCGGGCCGCCCTGGCCCGCGCCTTCGCCGAAGAGCCGGATGTCCTTCTCCTCGACGAGCCGACCAACCACCTCGACATCCTGGCCATTGAGACGCTTGAGGGCCTGCTGAAATCCAGCCGCTGCGCCGCTCTGGTCGTCAGCCACGATCGCGCGTTCCTGGAGCGCACGACCAGCCGCTGCTTCTGGCTGGAAACCCGCAAGGTTCGCCGCCTCGACAGAGGCTTCGCCGCCTTTGACGACTGGGCTGACAAACAGCTTGAGGCCGAGGCTGACGAACAGCGCCGGCTCGACGCCGCCCTGGTCAGGGAGACCCACTGGCTGCATCGCGGCGTCACCGGTCGCCGCGCCCGCAATGAAGGCCGGCGGCGGCGGCTGATGGCCATGCGCGAACAGAAGTCGGATTTCCTGCGTCAGGCGCGCGGGACCCTGTCCATGGAGATCGCCTCTGCCGGCGCATCCGGGAAACGCGTCGCGGAAGCCAAGGGGCTGTCCAAAGCCTTTGGCGACAAGGTTCTGGTCAAGGAGTTCTCGACTCGCATCCAGCGCGGCGACCGCATCGCCATCGTCGGTCCCAACGGCGCGGGCAAGACCACACTGGTCAAGCTCTTGCTGGGCGAGATCGAGCCGGACGCCGGCTCGGTCAACCTGGGGACCAACCTGCAGATCGCCTATATCGATCAGGCCCGCGCTGATCTGGAGGAGGGCGCAACCCTCTGGCAGGCCCTGACCCCCGGCGGCGGCGACCAGGTGATGGTCGGTGGCGCGCCGCGGCACGTCGCCGGCTATGCCAAGGACTTCCTGTTCCGCGACAACCAGTTGCGTCAGCCTGTATCGACCCTGTCGGGCGGCGAGCGGGCGCGACTGCTGCTGGCCCGTGCTCTGGCGACTCCGGCCAATCTTCTGGTCCTCGATGAGCCGACCAACGATCTGGACATGGAAACCCTCGACCTGCTCGAGGACCTTCTGGCCGCCTTCGAGGGCACCCTGGTGCTGGTCAGCCACGACCGTGACTTCATCGATCGGCTGGCGGGGTCGACCATCGGCCTGAACGGCGCCGGCGCGGTTGTCGAGACGCCGGGAGGCTGGAGTGATTTTGTCAGCCAGAACCCGGGGTTCTTCACCAGCGGTGGACGCTCGGCGCCGGTCGCGCCTCGCAAGGCAGAAGCTGCGCCGGCGGCCCCCTCAAAGAAGGCGACCAAGCTTTCCTACAAGGATCAGCGGAAGCTTGAGGAGGCCACGGCCCTGGTGGCCAGCCTTCCGGTTGAAATCTCCAGACTGGAAGCGGTTCTTGAGGACGCCGGGCTCTATGCTCGTGATCCGGCGGCTTTCGATCGGACGATGAAGGCGCTGGATTCCGCCCGAAAGCAGCTCGAAACAGCGGAAGAAGCCTGGCTGGAGCTTGAGGAACTGCGCGAAAGCCTCGGCTGAAGCAATTCTGTGGATAACTGCAAGGTCTTGTCGCACAAGGCGTCGCGTGGAGCGATCGACAGGTTGTGCACACCTTATCCCCCGACGCCGACAACAGTATTCACAGGCCGACGTCTCGGGGCGCTTGCTGAATAAACGAAGTCGTCGCACAGTCAACCCGTCGAGAGGAACTGCAGCGCGGGCGAGACGGGAAACCGGAAGGCCAAGCGAGCGGAACGGCTCAGGACCACAAGGACCGAAGGGAGACTTTCGGAAACCGGTCAGGGGTCGGTCAGAACAAGGCCTGAGCAATCGGGTCCCCACACTGACCACCACCACTCGGCCGCAGAGCCCTTCGGGGATCTGGGTGAGAGGGTGATGCCGCCGGGCGACCGGATGCATCGCCCTCTTGCTCGTTTTGTCCCAAACCTTCAGCGACGCCCTTGGCGTAACCCCTGTCGCGACCTACCCTCCGGCAGGTTAGTGAGGGAGGGTTTGATGACGTCTCGCCGTTGGGTTCTGGGCGCTGGCATGGCCACGCTGGCCGCCGCCTGTTCAAGGACGCCGTCGACGCCGCCCGGGCGAACCCGCATCCGCTTCGCCACCGACTGGAAGGCCCAGGCTGAACAGGGGGGATTCTATCAGGCCCTGGCCAGCGGAGAATTCGCCCGCCGTGGTCTGGATGTGGAGATCATCCAGGGCGGACCGGGCGTCAATGTGCCCCAGCTTCTGGGCGCCGGCGCGATCGAGCTCGGCATGGGGTCGAACAGCTTTATCGCCCTCAACCTGGTCAAGGAGAACGTCCCCGCCAGGGCGGTTGCCGCCTTCATGCAGAAGGACCCTCAGGTGCTGCTGGCTCACCCGGGTCAGGGCATCAAATCGATTGCCGACATGAAGGGCCATCCGATCCTTCTGGCGGCTGCGTCGAAGCAGGCCTTCTGGGTCTGGCTCAAGGCCAAATACGGGTTCACCGATGCGCAGACCCGGGCCTACAATTTCAGCGCAGCGCCCTTTGTCGCCGACAAACGCGCCGTCCAACAGGGCTATGTCTCCAGCGAGCCCTACACCATCGAGAAGGAGACCGGTCTCAAGCCCGAAGTCTTCCTGCTCGCGGACGAAGGCTATCCTGGCTACGCCACCATGGTCCTTGCCCCGGACAAGATGATCAACCGAAACCCAGATGCGGTCAGGGCCTTCATCGAGGCCAGCGCCATCGGCTGGCGGGACTATCTGGGCGGCGATCCTTCGGCTGCGGATGCGCTGATCATGAAGGACAATCCGGAAATGACCGCTGACCTGCTGGCCAACGCCCGCGCGGTGATGAACAGCTACGGCATTGTCGACAGCGGTGACGCCAAGGCCCTCGGCATCGGGGTGATGACCGACGCCCGCTGGGCCGAGTTCTTCCAGGTAACGTCCAGCCAGGGCGTCTATCCGCCGACCATGGACTACAGGAAGGCCTATACCCTCCAGTTTGTCGGCGCCGCCAGCAAATGAGCCCCTCGCCTCTCGCGGCGTTGCAGGGGACCCAGGTCGACTACGGACGCGGCCGCGTGCTCGGGCCCGTCGACCTCGCCCTTGCGCCGGGCGAGGTTGTTGGACTGGTCGGGCCATCGGGATGCGGCAAATCGACCGCAATGAGGCTTCTCGCCGGGCTTGAGGCGCCAACCTCCGGAGAGGTTATTCGCGAAACCGGCAAGGGTCAGACCGCCCTGGTCTTTCAGGCCCCGACCCTGGCGCCCTGGCTGAGCGCCCGCGACAATGTCGCCTTGCCCCTCGAACTGTCGGGGATGTCCAGAACCGCGGCGAGGGAAGCGGCGAGCTTCTGGCTTGAAAGGGTAGGTCTGGCTGACTCGGTATCGGCCAGGCCGGCGCAGCTTTCAGGCGGCATGGCGATGCGGGTGTCGCTCGCCCGGGCTCTCGCGACCGGACCCAGGTTGCTGTTGCTGGATGAGCCCTTCGCCGCGCTGGACGAAATCACGCGCCGTCGCCTGGCGGATGATGTGCTCGCCCTCTGGGCCGACCTTGGACCGGCCATCCTGTTCGTCACCCACAATGTCGAGGAGGCTGTCTACATGGCCGACCGGGTGATCGTCATGACGCCCGGACCGGGGCTCATCGCCGGTGAGGTCCGGGTCGAGGGACCTCTGCCCCGGCCGGCCGGATTCCGGACCACCCCCGTCTTTCGCGAGGCTGCCGAAGCGGTATCGGCGATGCTGGCCGAGGCGACGCAATGAGGCGGCTGGCTGATATCCTCGCGCCTCTGGTCCTGGTCACCCTGCTGCTGGTGATCTGGGAGGCGTCGTGCCGGTTGCTGGCCGTGCCCGTCTATCTGCTCCCCGCGCCCAGCGCGATCTGGGTCAGCCTGCTCAGTGACACGGGACAACTGCTTGCGGCGGCTTGGACCACCCTGTCGATGGCCCTGACGGCTCTGGTGATCGCCAGCCTGTGCGCCTGCTTCCTCGCCTTGCTGGGCGGCCTCAGTCCGTTGATCGAAAAAGCGATCCAGCCGGTGGCCGTGACCATCCAGGTGACGCCGGTGATCGCGATCGCGCCCCTTGTGATGATCTGGACGGGGCTGGATCACCCGGGCCGGGCCATCATCGTCCTCGCGACGGTGGTCGCCTTCTTCCCGATCTATTCAGGCGCGGCCACAGGGTTGCGGGCGACCGACCCGGACCTGAGACGCCTGTTCGACCTCTATGGCGCCAGCCGCTGGCAGACCCTTGTCAGGCTGCGCCTGCCGTCCGCCATCCCGGCGCTCGTCGAAGGGCACAAGGTGGCTACCGCCCTGGCGGTTATCGGCGCCGTCGTCGCCGAGTTCGTCGCCGGTTCCGGGGCGGCCCAGGGCCTCGCCTGGAGGATCATCGAATCGGCCAACCGCCTGCAGACGGCCAGGGTTTTCGCCGCTCTGTTCACCCTCGCGGCCATGGCGGCGCTTCTCTATGCGCTGGTCGGTATGGTGGAGCGCCGATTGCTGATCTGGTGGCGCGGGCGTTAGGGCGACCTTAAGCGGCGGCGGATAGATTGCGGGGCTCAAACCTCGAGTATAATCGACGATGCGTCCCGGACTTCTCCTGCTGCTGATCGGAATTCCCGGCGCCGCGATGGCGACGGAAGACCGCTACGGCCCGGCTCGCAGGCCAGACCCCGTGCTGACGCAGACCAGCTCCAGCGGCCCGGACGCGGCCTCGTCATCCTACACCGGACCTCTGCTGAACTGGTCCGGCCGACCCGCCGCTGCGACGCCGTCGCCGGCCGCCGCTCCCGCGCCGGTTCAGGCCCCGGCGCCTCCAGGCCGCGTTGTCGTCGCCTCGGCGCCTGTCCCCCAAAGCCCGGCGTCCTTGCCGACAGGGCTCTACGATGGGGCGGCGGCTTCCGCTCCGGCTCCGTCGCCGGCAAATGCGCCGGCAAATGCGCCAGCTGCCCCGACCACAGTCGCCTCCGCCCCGCCCGTGGCCTCGACCGCCGCCTATGGCTCGCCTTGGGGCGACTATCGGCCCCGCGCCTATTCGGTGGTCCGCGAGTACGGCGGCACCCCCGACCGTATCCAGGCGCCGCCGCCGCAAAGCGCCTTTACCGGCCCTGAAATCAGCCTTGAACCGGGTCTGCTCGGATCAAGTCCGGACAACACGCCGCCGGAAAACGACGGCGCCGATGATCAGCCGGTCCGACGCCCGGCCAAGGATTCGAAATGAGCGCCGATCCCAATCGCCTCCGTGATCTCATTGACCTCGCGCAGGAAGATTCCAGCGAGCGCCGCCGCGACCTGCTGCGCGGCCTGACCGACGCCTTCTTCGCCAATGAGGCGCATGGTCCGGTCGAAATGGCCTTGTTCGACCAGGTCCTGACCCAGCTTTCCGGCGAGATGGAAATCGCCGTGCGCGCCGAGCTGTCGGGCCGTATCTCCGAGCGCAGCGATGCGCCGAAGGGCCTGATGCGGCGGCTGGCCCATGATGACATCGAGGTTGCCGGGCCGGTCCTGCGTCAGGGCGTCGGCCTGACCGACACCGACCTCTTGGACGTTGCCCGTTCAAAGGGGCAGGGGCACCTGGCGGCCATTTCCGAACGGGCCTACGTCCCGGCCTCGGTCAGTGACGTCATCGTCGAACGGGGGGACGACGACACCCTCAGCGTCCTGATCAGCAATGACGGCGCGACGATTTCCCGCGAGTCGCACGAGCGGCTGGTGGACCGGGCCGAGAACAGCCCCCGGCTCCAGGAGGGGCTGGTCAACCGGCGCGCTCTGCCGGTCGATCTGCTCAATGAAATCTACTTCGTCGCCGAAGCCCGGATCCGTGAGCAGATCCTGGCCCGCAACGCCACCATCGACCCCGCCGAACTGGAACTCGCCCTTGAGCGGGGCCGCAAGCGGATGGCGGCCCGGGACGGCGCCCTGCCGGCCGACTACGCCCAGGCTGAGTCCGAAATCGCCGCCATGATGGCCAAGAAGCAGCTTGGGCCCCGCGCCCTCGCCGCCCTGCTCAGGGGCAAGGAGCACACCAAGTTCCTGGTCGCCCTGTCGCAACTGGCCAGTGTCGACTTCCACACCGCCCGGCGCATTGTCGAGAAGCGCGAACTGGACGCCCTGTCGATCATCTGCAAGGCGGCCGGTTTTGAACCGAGCCTGTATCTGACCTTCGCCGTGCTGATGCTCGATAATGATCCGGACGCAATGGCCAAGGCCCGTCAGTACGGTCAACTGTACAACGAGCTGCCTCTGGAGGTCGCCCAGCGGACCATCCGCTTCTGGCGGATGCGCCGGCAGACCGGCGACGTCTCGGCGGCCGCTTAGAGGCCTAGCCTTCCGCCCGCTCGCGCAACCGCTCAAGTCCTTGCGCGGCCAGATCGGAGAGGGATCGCAGACCCTGCTCTGAAAAGACGTCCAGCGCCGCGTCGTAGGCGACGGCCGCGCCGGCGAGGCGGTCTCTGCCCTGTCCGGTGATCTCGACGCGCAACTCGTACAGCCTGGCGAGACCCAGCTGGGCGAGGGCCCAGGCTGTGGCGTCATTGGCCGGGCTGGCGCTGGTCAGTTCCGTGCGCAGGGCCGCTTCCGCCGCGTCCAGCACGGCGACGTCCCCGGTCAGTTCCGCAAGGCGGCCCAGACAGTTTGCCCGGCCCGAGGTCACCGCGGCTCTAAGGTTCAGTGCGCTCTGGCTTTTCAGGCCAAAGGCGGCGCGATCGTAGCAGCGCAGGGCCTGGTCGAAGGCCCTGGGCGTGTCGGTGGCTTCTCCCAGAACCTGCAGCGCCTGACCCAGCATCGCCTGGATGCGGGTCCAGTCGAGAGGGCTCTGTTCGCGGCTGACCGCTTCCAGGGCGTCCGTCAGTTTCTGCACCCCGTCAGCGGCGGCGTGGGTGTCGGCGGTCAGTTCGGCAAGAAGGGCGCGGACGCTGCCGGTCTGGGCGTCGATCCGGGCGCAGAGCAGGGGCTCATAGGCTGGGTCCAGGCCCCCCCGGGCGCGCTTGAGCTCCCGCAGGGCGCAGTCGATCAGCGGCTGATCCTTCAGGCGGGCGCCGCATCCGGCGAGAATGTCCGCCAGAACAGCCCGCTGTTCAGCGGCGGCCTGACGCAGGGCGGCGTCGCCGCGCCCGGCTTCGACCAGACGCTTCAGCGGCGCCTCGAAACCCGCGGCGGCGGCGAGGGCGACCTCGATGCCTCCGCCGAGCAGGGCCCGGCGTCCGGCCAGTCCGGCCAGCCCGCAGAGCGCCAGAGCGCCGGCCGGACCCGGGTCGTGGCTGACCGGCGTGAGGGTGGCGCTGACCGCCGACTCCAGCCCGCGATCGCCGAAAAGATCAGCGCCGAGCATGGCGCAGAAGGCCTGCTCGACCCGGGCGCGTGCCGTGCCGGCAGGGCGGTGGGCGGCGTCGTATCTGTCGGCGGCGTTCTGGGCGCAGGCGGCGGCCTTGCGAAGGGCGACGGCGTCTCCGGACCGGCGTGCGACTTCGCGCCAGACGATGGAGGCCTCCAGCAAGCGGGCGGCGGGGTCGCGGGCGCCGATCCTTCCGGCGGCCACATCAGCCGAGCGCGCCTCGGTTCTGAGCATTTCCAGATCAAGCAGATCCAGCAGGGCGGAGTCGCCGCCGGCGACGCCGTCGCGGGGCGGGCTCATGGCGGGGCTCAGCACCCGACGCAATTCGCGTCCAAACTCGAACATGCCGCTCTGCCCTCCGGCGAATTCCGTCCCAGCCCGGTACAATCCGGGGGGAGGTCAGCAGGTTCAGAGCAAAGCCCGGTCCGGGAATGTTTACAACTCGTTAACCATAAATAACTGGTCGCCATCCCCAACTTGTCAGTCGGGGAGCCGCCCTAGAAGGGGATGGGTTCGTTCGGAAGAGGCGGCGCCGACTTGGGCGGCACGCCCCTGGGCTGGGGTCCCTTGCCCGGAATGGGCGGTTGTCCCGGTAAGGGAGGAAGGGGCGGGACGCCCGGACGAGGCGCGCCGGGGACCTCGCCATCGCCCGGCGGCTGGTCGCGGGTGATGATTTCCAGCTCATCGGCGGCGCGGCCGAACTCGCTGGCCATGCCTTCGTAGAAGCCGTTGCGCGGATCGGCTTCCATCTCCGGCTCCGGATCCGGCAGGAGCCAGTCGAAGTCCCTGACGGGCAGACCCTGGTGGGCCGCGATCATGTACTGGCGCCAGATCGTTGTCGGCATGCCGCCGCCGGCGACCCGCTCCATCGGGGTGTCGTTGTCGTTGCCGACCCAGACGCCGGTGACGACATCGGGGGTGAAGCCGATGAACCAGGCGTCCCGGTAGTTCTGGCTGGTGCCGGTCTTGCCCGCGGCCGGTCGTCCGAAGGCGGCGCGGGTTCCGGTGCCCTTGGTCACCACGCCCTTGAGCATATTGACCATCATTGAGGCGTTGGCGATGTCGTAGACCGAGGTCGGCGACCGCTGCGAGCGGCTGTAGATCGGCTGACCATCCTGGGTGACGATGCTGTCGATGATGTAGGGCTGCACCCGCTGGCCGGCCTGCTGGAACACCTGAAAGGCGCTGACCAGTTCCAGCAGATTGACCTCATAGCTGCCCAGGGAGACCGACAGGTCGGGCCGGGCGGGAATGGTGGTGAAGCCGAACCGGCGGCTGATCTCGCCGATCGCCGGTCCCTTGACCTCTTCGGCGACCTTGACCGCGACGGTGTTGATCGACCGGGCCAGAGCCTCCTCGATGGTCACCGGGCCGCGATAGTTGCCGCCGTAGTTGCCTGGCTCCCAGTCGCCGATCTTCACCGGGCCATCGACCCGGATGTCCTTGGGCAGCAATCCCTTCTCCAGCGCCGCAGCAAAGACGAAGGCCTTGAAGGTCGAGCCCGGCTGCCGCTTGGCCTGGACCGCGCGATTGAAGGGGGCGACATCGAAGTCCGCGCCGCCGACCATCGCCCGGATGGCGCCATCGGGGCCGAGGGACAGCAGGGCCGCCTGGGTGGCCTTGGCCTTGACCCCGTCCGTCGACAGCACCTTGCGGACGGTTTCCGCCCCGACCTTCTGAAGCCGGCTGTCAATCGTCAGGCGCACGGTGAGATCGGGAGCGTTTTCCCCGGCGATCTTGACCGCTTCGGTGGTGGCGTAGTCGAGCAGATAGCCGAGGTCGCCTTCTTCCTGAAGGGCGTTGCCGGCCAGCTTGGGCGGGTTGTCGAGCGCTTCCTGCTCCTGTTCGGCGGTGATCCAGCCCTCCCGGCGCATCCGGTCGAGCACCAGATGCGAGCGTTGCAGGGCGGCGCCCATATTCTTGTTGAGCGCCAGCCGGGACGGGGCCTTGGGCAGGGACGCCAGCAGCGCCGCCTCACCGATGGTCAGTTCCGTCGCCGGCTTGCCGAAGTAGGAGCGGGAGGCGCCATCGATGCCGTAGGTGTTGGCCCCGAAATAGATGCGGTTCAGATACAGCTGCAGGATCTCGTCGCGGGTGAGAACCTTGTAGAGTCGGCGGGCCATCACGGCCTCCTGAAGCTTGCGCTTCATGGTCTGCTCGGGGGTCAGAAACAGGCCCTTGGACAGCTGCTGGGTAATGGTCGAGCCGCCCTGGACCGTGTGTCCGGCGCGCCAGTTGACGAAGGCGGCCCGGCTGATCCCGTAGAAATCAAGGGCGCCGTGCTTGTAAAAGCGCCGGTCCTCGGCCGCCAGGAAGGCCTGGGGCACATGCTTTGGAAGCTGGTCGAGGATGATGCGGTCGCCATAGCGAGGGCCGCGTGTGGCGATCAGTTCGCCCTGTCGGTCCAGGAACCGGATCCCCGGCGCGCGGTTGACGGCGAACAGAGCGGCCCGGTCCGGCAGGTCCGGCACATCGGTCAGATACTTGTTCCAGACATAGATTCCGCCGCCGATGGCCACGGCTGTCCCGAGGACGAACAGGGCCGCCAGGACAATCCACAGCCACTTCAGCCGGACGGCGATGGTCCAGATGCGCTCGCGAATCGCATCCCAGTCGATCGGGTCCCGCTCCACGGTTTCGCGCGGCGCCTTGGGCTCCCGGGGCGGCCGGGCCGCCTTGGGGGGCTTGGGCGGCTTGGGTTCCTTTGGCGGTTTGCCGGGCTTCTCGCGGCGCGGCGGCGGGGAGTCTCCCTCCGGCTCAGGCGCGGAATCGCGGTCGGACGGCGTGGAGTCCGGAAACTTGAACGGTTCGAGAGACCAATCGTCAGACACGTGACAGGAAACCTAGCGGTTGGGGCAGGAGCGGTTTAGGACGCAAGGACCATGCCGCGCAAACCATTCTGGGAATACAAGACCCTCGGCCAGATGACTGTGGCCGAGTGGGAGAGTCTATGTGACGGCTGCGGACAATGCTGCCTGGTTCGCTTCGAGGATGAAGATACCGGCGAAGTCATACCCGCTCGCGTGCACTGCAAACTGTTCGACAGCGAAAGCTGCCGCTGTTCCGAGTATGCCGGCCGCAAGGCCCAGGTGCCGGACTGCGTGAAGCTGACCCCCTACAACATCGAAAAGCTGGGCTGGATGCCTGCATCCTGCGCATACCGACGCCTGCATGAGGGCAAGAGCCTGCCCGAGTGGCACCCGCTGATTACCGGCGACCCGGAGAGCGTCCACAAGGCCGGGGTCTCGGTACGGGGCAGGACCTTCAGCGAAACCGAACTGGCCACGCCCGAGGACGCCGTCGGCTATCTCGACTGGAGTTTCCTGGTCGATCACGGCGATGAGGAATACGAGCCGTAGCGCCTTGTTGCCTGAATTGCAGCCCTGCCGCTTCCTTAGTTCAATGATTTGAACGGTTTGGGGCTGCGGTTGATAGGTTTCGTGATGAAGTTTCGATGAAGTCGCGATGAAGTCAGAGTGAAGCGGAACTGAAGTGAACCTCAACCGGCGCTGAAGAGGTTCTGAAGCGTCTGGACCGCGCGCGCGGAGACCTCCCGCGGATCGAAGCGCCGGACGATTATCCCACGCCCCGCGGTCCCCGGCATCAAGATTGCCGCGCACCAGGCGGCGTGCGAGGCTGCGGCCCTGCAATCGGAGGGGGCCCATGAACCGCAATTACCTCACTGTCGCCGCCGTCGCCGCGGCCCTCGCCTTCACGGCGCTTCCATCGGTGTCCATGGCCTTTGCGCCCGAGACGGTCGAAGCCGGGCAACTTCAGGCGGACGCCAATGCCGTCAACTCGGCGGTTCAGGCGCTGAATTCCGGAGGCTACCCTGGCCTCGCCCCCTATATCGGCAAACTTCGGGACGTCGTCGGCCGGGGGCCCGAGTCCTCGGCCGCGACAAGCCAGGAGTCCGAAGTCTACGGCGTCGCCGCGCTCTTGCTGACGATGAACGCTGTCGAGGGGCGACAGTATGAGGATGCCGTTCGCTTCGGAACCCGCGCTGTCAGTCTTATGCCGCAGTCGAGCTTCGTCGCTTCCGAACTGGCCTCGGCCTATCAGGGGCTGCGCAAGCCCGACCAGGCCCTGGCCGTCCTGGATGCCTGGCTGGCCCGCAACACGGTGGTTTCTGATGAAGATATGGCCCGGATCCAGCGGTCGCGGGGTTTCTCGCTGATCGAACTGTCCAGGCTGGACGAAGCCGAGGCCGCCTATCGACAGGCGCTGAAACTGGAGCCTGGCCACAAGGGCGTCCAAGGGGAACTGGACTATATCGACGACCTGCGCAGTGGCGCGGCCAATCGCGATGTCGAGATCACAACCTCTGACAAGGCCCGGGACGGCGAATAGTCTTCCTTCGCCGCTCGGCGCCTCGTTGCAGAAATGCAACAGCGCCCCTTGCGCACTCCGGCCTTTCGCTTAGGTAGGGGGCAGTTCTGACTTTCACCAAAAGAGGCTTCCTTGGCGCGCGACCCCTATCTGGAGCTGGGCGTATCCCGTAGCGCGGGGGCGGAAGACATCCGCAAGGCGTTTCGCAAACTGGCGAAGCAGTTTCATCCGGACGCCAATCCCAACGACAAGACCGCTGAAGAGCGCTTCAAGCGCGTGTCGGGTGCTTTCGATATTCTGGGTGACCCGGAGAAGCGCAAGAAGTTCGATCGTGGTGAACTCGACGCCGAGGGCAACGAGCAGAATCCCTTTGCCGGCCGGGGCGGATTCGGGGGCGGTCCGCAGAGCGGCGGCGCCGGCTGGTCGCCGCGTGGCGGGCAGTTCGATCAGGGCGGCGTCGACCTCAACGACATTCTGGGCGACATGTTCGGTCAACGCGGCGCGGGCGGCCCGAGAGGGTTTGGCAATTTCACCAGCAAGGGCCAGGACCTTCGCGCCCGACTGGAAATTGACCTTGAGGACGCCATTCGCGGCGGCAAGAAGCGCATCGCCTTTTCCGACGGCAGGACCGTCGAGGTGGCCATTCCCAAGGGAGCGCAGGACGGCCAGACGCTGCGCCTGAAGGGGCAGGGCGCTCCGGGCCGCGGGGGCAACGGGGACGCGATGATCGAACTGACGTTCCGGCCTCACCCCATCTACCGCCGCGACGGCGACAATCTGGAGATGGATGTGCCCATTTCCGTGCCCGACGCGGTTCTGGGCGGCAAGGTCGAGGCTCCGACGCCGGACGGCACGGTGTCCCTGACTGTGCCCAAGGGCAGCAACAGCGGACAGCAACTGCGCCTGAAGGGCCGCGGATTCATCGACGCCAAGGGCAAGCGGGGCGACCTTGTCGCCCGCCTTGTGGTGACCCTGCCTGACGCCACCGATTCCCAACTGGAAACCTTCGCCCAGGAGTGGAGGGCCAAGCGGCCCTACGCCCCCAAGCGCAAATAGCCTGTCGTTTTTCGCGCCCGGCGCGCCCGGACGTGACAGGCTCCGCGTTAATCCGCATAACGGCTCCATTCAGCCGCCATTCAGACCGCGCCGCCTAAAGGGAGAGGCATGAACAGGTTCGTCGCCCTCTTCGCCGCAGCTCTCATCACCGCAGCCCTTCCGGCCGCGGCGGATGCCCAGGGTCGTGCGCCTCGGGGTGATCGCTCCGAGCAGCAGAAGCGTGGCGGCGAGAACGACCGTCAGGCCGAGCGCGAAATCCCCCTGTCCCAACTGATCCGCATGGTCGAGAGCCGTACCGGCGGGGAGTACGTCAACGCCAATCCGCGGATGCAGGGCGGGCGCAAATACTACTGGATGCGGCTGCGCTTTCCCGGAGGCCGCTTCCAGGACTACATGGTCGACGCCTCCACCGGACAGTTCTAGGAAATATCCATGCGCATTCTGCTCGTCGAAGATGATCCTGATCTGTCACGTCAGCTGAAGCTGGCCCTCGGCGACGCCGGCTATGCCGTCGACCACGCCGCTGACGGTGAGGAAGGTCACTTTCTCGGCGAGACCGAGCCCTATGACGCAGTGATCCTCGACCTGGGTTTGCCCAAGATCGACGGCGTGTCCGTACTGGAGAAATGGCGCCGCGAGAATGTCGCCACGCCGGTGCTGATTCTGACCGCCCGGGACAACTGGAGCCAGAAGGTCGCCGGGTTCGACGCCGGCGCCGACGACTACCTGACCAAGCCGTTCCATACCGAGGAACTCCTGGCGCGTCTGCGCGCCCTGGTTCGCCGCTCGGCCGGCCATGCCAGCCCGCAGCTGTCCTGCGGCGGGATGCGCCTTGATCCGCGCGCCGCCCGCGCCTCGGTCAACGGCGAACCCCTGCGCCTGACCTCGCTGGAGTACCGGCTGCTGCATTACATGATGCTGCATCAGGGCCGGGTGATCAGCCGCACCGAACTGGTCGAGCACCTCTATGATCAGGACTTCGACCGCGACTCCAACACCATCGAGGTGTTCATCGGTCGGGTGCGCAAGAAGATCGGACCGGACCGGATCGAGACCGTGCGGGGCCTGGGCTACCGGATCATGGCGCTCGAGGGCGAGACCGACGCGTGAGCATGCGGGCCGGCAAGCCCCTCTCTCGCCTGCGACGCTCTTCGCTTGTCCTGCGGCTGGTCATGCTGGCAGGCATCTGGAGCGTGGCCATGCTGGTCCTCGCCGGCTTTGGCCTGAACCATCTGTTTCTGGGCGCCGCCGTTGAACGGTTCGAAGCCGGTCTTGAGGAGTCCATTCGTGGCCTGCAGGCGGAAACCACCGTGGATGAGGGGCAGGTCTATGCTCCGCCGATGACCGATGTGCGGGCCTATCGCCCCTACAGCGGCTTCTACTGGCAGATCGCCGGGATTGACCAGGGCGGCGGCGTCAGCCCCCTGGTCAAGTCGCGCTCGCTCTGGGACAGCCAGTTGACGCCGCCCGCGGACGCCGTTCGCAGGGCTCAGGCCCGACCGGGCGTTTCGGTCTACTTCGAAACCCGCGACCCGCTGGGCAAGCCGCTGCACGCCGCCGCCCAGCTTGGCAGTATTCCCGGGCGGACAGCCCCGGTGCTGTTCCTGGCGGCCGAGAACCGGGAATCGATCGATCAGGCGCTCCAGCGGTTCGCCTACATCATCGCCGCCGCGCTGGTCATTCTCGGGGTCGGGCTGATCCTGGCGGTCTGGCTTCAGGTCCGGATCGGCCTGCAGCCGCTGTTCCGGTTGCGACGGGAGGTGGCGCAGGTCCGCAAGGGCAAGGCCGAACGCCTGGTCGGGGAGTATCCGGCCGAGCTTTCGCCGCTGGCCGGCGAGCTCAACGCCCTGGTCGCCTATAATCAGGACGTGGTTGAACGCCAGCGCACCCATGTCGGCAATCTGGCCCACGCCCTGAAGACGCCGATTTCGGTGATGCTGACGGAGGCTCGCCAGCAGCCCGGCGACCTGGCCGATGTCGTCTCCCGTCAGGCCGAGGCCATGCGAGGACATGTCGAGCACCACCTGCGCCGCGCCCGGGCCGCCGCCCGGGCCCAGACCATCGGCGAGCGGACCGACGTCTCCGAGGTGCTTGACGAACTGGCGGTGACCATGGAGCGGATCTTCCAGGAGAAGGGCGTTACCATCGACTGGCGCGCGCCGGACGATCTGTGCTTCCGGGGCGAGCGTCAGGATCTGCAGGAACTGGTCGGCAATGTGCTGGAGAACGCAGGCATCTGGTGCCGCCGCATGGTGCGGGTGAACGCCACGCCGCATGAATCCGACTGGCTTTTGCTGACGGTCGAGGACGATGGTCCGGGCCTGCCGGCTGATCGCCGCGCCGAGGTGCTCAAGCGTGGGGCGCGGCTGGACGAGAGCGCGCCCGGCTCCGGCCTGGGTCTGGCGATCGTTGATGAACTGGCTCGCGCCTACGGCGGCGATCTGATCCTCGACGATTCGGCCATGGGCGGCCTCAAGGCGGTAGTCAAATTGCCACGGGCGGAAAGCTGAGATCGCCGTTTCGGGCTTCCTTAACCAGTCCAGCCCCAATATGGCACACCGCTGATCGGGCGGACTTCAGGCGGAGCCCATGACCGAGCTGCCACCGGCCAAGGCCGGATTGCTCAAGATGCTGATCGACAGTGCGCCGGATCGGGTGTTGCACCAGCTTGAGCAGGCGCTTGGGGATGGCATTGTCCGGGACGGTCCGCTTGGAACGGTCTGGGCGATGGTCGATCGGGAGATCGGCGACCGCAATGTCCGCAATTTCGCGCTCGCCCCGGTGCTCGGCCTGTTTCAGGGCGTATCGGTGCGGCTGCCGATCTCTTTGCTCACCCAACTGTGGCGGCATCTGAAGGCGGCTCAGCCCGCCCTGGTCAAACAGGCCGTCGTTCTGGCGCGGGCCTATAACCCTGAAGAACTTGATCAGAGCGTGCTGGATGAGCTGTGCGCCGCGGCGCTGGCCGATTTTCGATCCGACCCGCTGCCCGAAGGCCTGTCGTCCTTTGATCCTGACCAAGCCAGACTGATGGCCGAAGCGCTGGCCCTGGCGCCGATTGTTCGCCGCTGCCTGCCGCATCTGGTCGACTGGCTGAACCGCATGGACGCCGAGCGCCGCGCGGCCGCCCGGGTCGCCTATCGCGACAGCGTTGCGGTCTCCGCAGATTCCGGTCCGCTGTTCTTCCGCCTGATCGGCTCCCGCATGAGTGAGCCGGGTCAGATCCTGCGGATCATCTCGGCGGTTATGGACCGGCCAAGCGAGCGTTACCTCTCCGACTCCGAGCTGGCGCCCTTCGGGGTCGATATGCTCGACGAGATTGATCGGCGTCTGGTCGAGGTCGAGACCTTCGCACCGGCCGCCGGGCCGGAAGCCGGTCGGATCGCCGGCCGCGCGGTCCATCGGGCGACCACGGCGGTCGCTGATCTGGAAGAACTGGTCGACCTGGCGCGGGACGGAGAATGGGGCGCGCGGCTGTCAAAGCAGAAGCGTCAGCTGGCGATTTTTGTCGAAGGGCGGCTCAAGCAGATCGAGGCGGCGGTCGGCGCGGCGCTGCCGATGCGGACGATCCGGTACAGCATGAAGCTGGTCAAGCAGGCTCCGAAACTGACGGCCGATCCCGACCCGGCGGCGGTGCAGGCGGCGTTGAGCCTGCTGTCGTTTGCCGAAGAGGTTCGCTCAAGCGCCGACAGCGGCGGCTTTGGATCGACCCGCACCCGTATTCTGGGCAGCATCGAGAACGAGCTGGAGCCCTATGTCGAGGATCTGCTGGAGCATATCCGCAATCCGGAAGCCGAGGACATCGAGCGGGCGAGAGCCTTTCTCGCCGTCGCCGCCGATGTCCTGACTCTGGCCAAGGACGAGGCGACCGGACAGATCGTCCGCCGGCGTCTGGCCGCCGCCTGACGTTTTGTCGCCTCGCCATGGGTGAGGATATCCGCTAACAGCGCGCCATGTTCCTGTTCTGGATGGTCGCCGCCGTCATTTCAGTCGCCGCCGCTGGCCTGATCCTGGCCAGCGCGCGCGGATCGGCGAAGCTTGCAGCCTCGACCCCGGCCGAGAACCCCGAACTCGCCGTCCACCGGCGACACCTGCAGGACCTGGACGGGATGGTCGCGCGGGGACTGCTGGACGAAGACGAGTTTGCCGCCGCCCGGGCAGAGGCCGGCCGGCGCCTGATCGCCGCCGCCGACATCGCCGAGCCCTCGCGCGAAGGACGACGCTGGCTGGTCCCGGCCGCGGCTGTGGCCGTGCCGGTGCTGGCTCTGGTCGTCTATCTGCTGGTCGGATCGCCGGGCGTCGCCGACGCCCCGATGGCTTCCCGCGTCGAAGCCTGGCGCAACAGCGACGCCCGCAGCCTGACCGCGCCCCAGATGGCCGCGGTGTTGACCGAGTTGCGCAAGGAACGGCCCGGCGACGCCCAGCTGCTGTCCATGCTGGCCTCCGCCCGACTGGCCTCCGGCGACGCCTACGGGGCGGCCAAGGCCCTGCGCGAAGCGGTCGCCCTGCGCCCGGACGATCCGGCCCTGTGGTCGTCGCTGGGAGAGGCGTTCATCGCCACAGGCGGCGGCGAGGTCGGGGCCGACGCCCGCAAGGCCTTTGCCGAAGCGCTGAAGCGGGACCCCAAGGCCGCGGTTCCCCGCTATCATCTGGCCCGGGCGGACATTGTCGCCGGCGAGGTTTCGCGCGGGCTGCAGGGCTGGAAGGCCCTGCTGGCTGATCTGCCGCCGGAGGATGGGCGCCGCGACGGTCTGGCGCAGGAAATCGCCCAGGTCGAACGCACAGGCGGGCTGGCCCCGGCGCCGGATATGGAACAGGCCGCCGCCGGGCCGCCCAATATCCAGGCCATGGTCGCCGGGCTGGCGGCGCGTCTTGAGGCTGACCCGGACGATCCGGACGGCTGGGCCCGTCTGATCCGCGCCTATGCGGTGCTGGGCGAGACCGAAAAACAGCAGGCCGCCCTCGAAAAGGCGCGCGCCCAGTTCAAATCCCGTCCTGATGTTCTTCGCCGGCTTGAGTCGGCCTCGGAGGCCCCGCAGTGAGTTTCTGGCCCAAATCCCACAAGGCCCGCCGCCGTCTGACCCTGGTGCTGGCCGCCGCGCCGATCCTGATCCTGGCGGTCGGGCTGACCCTCTATGGCCTGCGCCAGAACATCTCCTTCTTCTACACCCCGGCCCAGGCCCAGGAAGCGAAGGTCGAGCCCGGCCGCGGCTTCCAGCTGGGCGGCCTGGTCGAGACCGGCAGCCTGCGCAAACAGCCCGACGGGGTGATGATCTTCCGCGTCGTCGACAACAAGGCGGGCATGCTGGTCCGCTATGACGGCGAGGTCACCAGCCTGTTCCGCGAAGGGCAGGGGGTTGTCGCCGAGGGCGAGCTCGGTCCCGACGGCGTCTTTGTCGCCAAACGGGTGCTGGCCAAGCACGATGAGAAATACATGCCGCGCGAGGTCGCCAAGGCCCTGAAGGAACAGGGTGAGTGGCGGGGCGACGGCGAGCGTCCAGACTACGGCGCGACGTCTCCGGCGGCAGTGGGGACACAGCGTCCATGATTGCCGAACTGGGCGCCTTCACGCTCGTTCTCGCCCTGGCCTGTTCCATCGTTCAGGTGGGACTGTCGACGGCCGGCGTGCGTCGGCCGGTGCTGGCCGGCGCGGGCGAGGGCGCGGCGACAGCGGCGTTTCTGGCGCTGGCGGTCACCTTCGCGGCGCTGATTCACGCCTTCGTCACCAGTGACTTCTCGGTCGCCAATGTGGCGGCCAATTCCCACACCGAAAAGCCGCTGCTGTATCGCGTCGCCGGCGCCTGGGGCAGCCACGAGGGCTCGATGGTGCTGTGGTGCATGGCCCTGACCGGGTTCGGCGCGGCGGTCGGCTGGTTCGGCCGCGACCTGCCGCGCGACCTGCGGGCCCGGACCATGGCCGTTCAGGGGGCGCTGAGCGTCGCCTTCCTGGCCTACACCGTCTTCGCCTCCAACCCGATGGCCCGGTTGACCGAGATCCCGATGGAGGGCCGGTCGCTCAATCCGTTGCTGCAGGATCCGGCGCTCGCGGTGCATCCGCCGATGCTCTACCTCGGCTATGTCGGGTTCTCGGTGGTGTTCAGCCTGGCCGTGGCGGCGCTGATCGGCGGGCGGATCGACGCGGCCTGGGCGCGATGGGTGCGACCCTGGACCCTGGCGGCCTGGAGCCTGCTGACCATCGGCATCACCCTTGGCGCCTTCTGGGCCTATTACGAGCTGGGCTGGGGCGGCTGGTGGTTCTGGGACCCGGTCGAGAACGCCTCCTTCATGCCCTGGCTGATGGGCGCGGCCCTGCTGCATTCGGCGGTGGTCACCGAAAAGCGCGGGGCCCTGCCGGGCTGGACCCTGTTTCTGGCGCTGGCCACCTTCACCTTCTCGATGCTGGGCGCCTTCCTGGTCCGGTCGGGCGTGCTGACCAGCGTCCATGCCTTCGCCGTTGATCCCACGCGCGGCCTGCTGTTGCTGGGTATTCTCGGCGCGGCGTCCGGTGCGGCCTTTGTGCTCTTCGCCTGGCGCGCGCCGACCCTGGCCCCTGGCGGCGTCTTCGCTCCGGTGAGCCGGGAGAGCGCCATTGTCGTCAACAACATCGTCCTGACCGCCGCCGCCGCGACGGTGCTGCTGGGCACGCTGTTTCCGCTGATCCGCGAGGCGATGGACGGCGAGACCGTCTCGGTCGGCCCGCCCTTCTTCAATCTGACCTTCGTGCCGGTGATGGTCATCGGTCTGGCGATCCTGCCGTTCGGGCCGATGCTGTCTTGGAAGCGCGGCGACGCCCTGGGCGCGGTCCAGCGGCTGTGGGTTGCGGCGCTGGCGGCCTTTGGTCTGGGTCTGCTGGCCCTGGCCGTGGTCAGCCCGCACAAGGCCCTGGCCAGCGCCGGACTGGCGCTCGGTTTCTGGCTGCTGTTCGGCGCGGTCGCCGAGATCGTTCAGCGCATCCGCCTGTTCAGGGCGCCGGGCGCCGAGGTCTGGCGCCGTCTCTCCGGCCTGCCGCGCGGCGCCTGGGGGTCCAGTCTGGCCCATGCCGGCCTGGCGGTCTTTGTTCTGGGCGCCTGTTTCGAGACCGCCTGGAAGGTCGAGGTGGCCGAGGTCATGGGACCGGGACGCCAGGTTGATCTCGCCGGCTATACGCTGACCCTCGACAAGGTGGGGATCATCGACGGGCCTAATTTCCTGGCCGAGCAGGGGACCCTCACGGTGCGCAGGAATGGACGGACGGTGTGCACGGGCGAGCCGCAGCGGCGCTTCTATCCGGCCGGCGGCCAGACCACCCAGGAGGTGGCGATCTGCGCGCGAGGCCTGGATCAGGTCTACATCACGTTGGGCGAACGGCGAGCCCTGCCGGACGGCGGGGAAGGCTGGCTGGTCCGCGGGTACTTCAACCCCTGGGTTCAGCTGATCTTCCTGGGGCCGTTGATGATGGCGCTGGGCGGCGGCGTGTCGCTGTCCGATCGTCGCCTGCGCCTGGCGGTGGGCCGCAAGGCCGGGGCGGAGGCGGCATGAAGCGGCTGCTGATCGTCCTGGGGGCTCTGCTGTGCATCGCCGCCGCCTCTGATCCGGCCGAGCGCCTGCCGGACCCGGCCCAGGAAGCGCGGGCGCGGGCGCTGTTTCAGGAAGTGCGGTGTCTGGTCTGCCAGAACGAGTCGATTGATGATTCGACCGCTGACCTTGCCCATGACCTGCGGCAGGTGGTTCGCGAGCAGGTGGCGGCGGGTCGGTCCGATCAGCAGGTGCGGCAGTTCCTCATCGCCCGCTACGGCGAGTTCGTCCTGCTCAAGCCGCCCCTGACCTTCGCCAACCTCGCGCTGTGGGCGGCGCCTTTCGCGGTTCTGTTGATCGGAGGCCTTTTGCTGGCCCTCCGTCTGCGGCAAAAGACAGTTGCAGAGCCGCTTTCGCCCGAAGAAGAGGCCAGACTTGCGCAATTGACCCGCGACGGGCGAGATTGACACCAAGCTGCCGCGTTCTGGCCGCAACAAACGCACGGCTCATGACGCAAAGATAACTTGAGCGGCGTTGCGCATCGGGGCAACGCTTCCAACTTGAAGAGGAACGCCGGCCGTTGCCGGCTACGGGAACCTAGCGAAAATGGCTTCGAGAAAGACCGGATTTGTCGTTGGTGCAGTTGCCGGGGTCGGCGTCGCCGCCGCCGCCATGGCCGGCGTCGGCTTGCGGATGGCGCCCGCGGACGCCGCGCCGGCCGCCGTCAGCCGATTGCAGACCACGCCGATCAGCTTCTCACCGCCGCCCGGTGCGCCGATGTCCTTTGCCGACATCTTCGAGAAGGTGTCGCCGGCGGTCGTCTCCATTGACGTGAAGTCGAAGGTTGACCCCTCGACCCTGCGCCGGATCCCCGGCCTGCCGTTCAGCTTCGGCCCGCAGGAAGAGCAGGGTGAAGACGGCGGCGAGGGCGCGGTGTTGCCGCGCCAGCAGTCCTCGGGCTCGGGCTTCTTCATTTCCGCTGACGGCTATCTGGTCACCAACAACCACGTGATCGACGGCGCCGACGAGATCATGGTCACGCTCAAGGACGGTCGCGAACTGCCGGCCAAGCTGGTGGGCCGTGATGACGGCACCGATCTGGCGGTGCTGAAGGTGGCCGGATCCGGCTTTGCCTTCGTCAGCTTCGAGAACACCGCCAAGCCGCGGGTGGGCGACTGGGTGATCACCATCGGCAACCCCTTCGGTCTGGGCGGCACGGCCACGGCCGGCATCGTCTCGGCCCTGGCCCGGGATATCAATGACGGGCCCTTCGTCGATTTCATCCAGGTCGATGCGCCGATCAATCGCGGCAACAGCGGCGGTCCGACCTTTGACGTCTATGGCCGGGTGATCGGCGTCAACTCCGCCATCTTCTCGCCCACCGGCGGGTCGGTCGGCATCGGCTTCGCCATTCCCGCCGAACTGGCCGAAAGCGTGACCCAGCAGCTGATCCAGAACGGCAAGGTGACCCGCGGCTACATCGGCGCGACGATCCAGAACTTCACCCCGGAAATGGGTGAAGCGCTCGGCATCGGGCCGATCAAGGCGGCCCGCGTCCAGGACCTGACTCCCGGCGGTCCGGCGTCCAAGGCCGGCCTGAAGCGGGATGACGTGATCATCGCCGTAAATGGCAACGAGATCAGTTCCTCGACCTCCCTGACCCGCGAAGTGGCCAAGGCGCCTCCCGGCGGCATGCTGAAACTGGACGTTCTGCGTCAAGGGCAGAAGAAGGTCGTCGAGATCAAATCCGGCGTGCGCCCCTCGGCCAAGGAACTGGCCCAGTTGCAGGATGGCGGCCCGTCGCAGTCGGACGGCGATCCCGGCAAGACTCCGGTCAAGCCGGTCGAACGTCCGGTCGTGCTCGGCATGGCGATCGGCCCCATTGACGCCCCGACCCGCAAACGTCTGGATGTCGACAACGGGGTGATGATCGAATCCGTTCGCGGGGACTCCGACGCCGCTGAAAAGGGCATCACCCGGGGCACGGTCATCACTTCGGTGAATGACAAGCCGGTCAATTCGGCGGCCGAAGTGGCCTCGGCCGTTGACGCCGCCCGCAAGGCCGGACGGTCGGGCGTGCTGCTGAACGTCATGGTCGGCTCGCAGCAGGCGTCGATTGTGGTGAAGATCAAGTAGGCGACGACGTTCTGTCCTGGCCGTCGTGGGCGCCAGGGCAGGTTTTGCAACAGGGCGTCCGACCGCAAGGCCGGGCGTCCTGAAGACCAAGGGGAACGGGTCTTCGGCGGGCTTTGTCAGCAGCAGCGGTTGCAGGCAAGGCGGCTGAACTACCAGGGGCGACAAATGCGTATTCTGATCATCGAAGACGACCTGGAAGCGGCCGAAGCCATGCGCCGCGGCATGACCGAGGCCGGTTACGACTGCAGCCATGCCGCTGATGGCGAGCTGGGTCTGGAAGCGGCCCGGGCCGGCGAATTCGATGTGCTGATCGTCGACCGGATGATGCCGAAGCGTGATGGCGTCAGCGTTGTCGAGACCCTGCGCCGCGAAGGCGACGCCACCCCGGTGCTGTTCCTTTCCGCGCTCGGCGAGATCGACGACCGCGTGGTCGGGCTGAAGGCCGGCGCCGACGACTATCTGGTCAAGCCCTACGCCTTTCCGGAACTGATGGCCCGGGTCGAGGCCCTGTCCCGTCGGCGGGAGACCGGCGCGGTGTCGACGACGCTGAAGGTCGGCGATCTGGAAATGAACCTGCTGACCCGCGAGGTTCACCGCTCCGGCACAGAGGTCGATCTGCAGCCCCGGGAATTCCAGCTGCTGGAGTTTCTGATGCGGCACGCCGGCCAGTCGGTGACCCGCACCATGCTGCTGGAGAAGGTGTGGGAATACCACTTCGATCCCCAGACCAACGTCATCGACGTTCACATCTCGCGGCTGCGTTCCAAGATCGACAAGGGCTTTGACCGCGCCATGCTGCAGACCGTGCGCGGCGCCGGCTACCGGCTGGACCCATAGGCCGGTCCGGGCCCGGCCTGAACTTCAAGCCCGAACTCTCAGCGGGCGTTGACGCCGCCTGTTCCTCGGTCTGACGGGAAGACCTGATCGCCATGCGAATGCCTCGCCTCTTCCGGACCACCACCTTCCGGCTGACGCTGCTGTTCCTTGCCCTGTTCGCGGCGGCGGCGGCGGCCTTCCTCGGCTACATCTATGTGGCGACCGCCGGCGAGGTCAGCCGCCGGGCGGACAATGAGATCGTCCGCGAGATGAATTCGCTGGAGGCCACCTACCGCCAGGGCGGCGTCAACGGCCTGAACACCGCGATCATCGAACGCTCGGCCGGAGACCGGCCTTTCGTCTATCTGTTAATGGACGCCACGGGAAAGAAGATCAGCGGCACAATTCCCGGCTCCCCGATCGACGAAACCGGGTCAGGCGAGAACTGGACCCGCTTCACCCTGACCGACACCGACAGCGACGGCGCCGAGCTGCGTCATCCGGCCCGGGGCCTGCAGAAGCGGCTCTATGGCGGCGAACTGCTGTTTGTCGGCGCCGACACCGGCGAGAGCGAAGCCTTTGTCGTCGGCATCGCCCGGGCGCTCTGGGGGGCCGGGGCGCTGATCATCATTCTGGGTCTGGCCGGCGGGGTGTTGGTCAGCCGCAATGTCGCCCGCCAGATGCAGGGCCTGACCGAGGCGGTCGAGGCTGTGCGCGGCGGCGATCTGCGAACCCGCATCGCCGTGCGGGGCGTTCGCGACGAGTATGACGAGCTGGCCGAAGGGCTCAATGACATGCTCGACCGTCTTGAGCAGTCGATGGGCGGTCTGCGCCATGCCGGCGATGCGATCGCCCATGACCTGCGCTCGCCGCTCACCCGCCTGCGCGCCCGTCTTGAGGCGGGACTGATCGAGGTCGAGAACGGCAAGGGCGATCCGGTTCAGGCCCTGGAACAGGCGCTGGTCGACGCCGACAATGTCCTGACCACCTTCAACGCTGTTCTGGCGATCGCCAGACTGCAGGCGGCGGGCCGCGCGCCTGATCCCAAGCCCTTTGATCCGGGCAGCCTGGCGACCGATATCGCCGAGCTCTATGAGGCGGTCTGTGAAGACAAGGGTCTGGATTTCAAGATCGAGCTGACGCCGCGCCTGACCATCAACGGGGCCCGCGAGATCCTGGCCCAGGCCCTGGCCAATGTCCTCGACAACGCCATCAAATATACGCCCCCCGGCGGGGCCGTCATGCTGAGAGTCCGCCGGCGCTCTTCCGGCGAGGTCGAGTTCTCGGTGACCGATACCGGGCCCGGCGTGCCGGAAGAAGACCGTGCGCGTGTCGTGCAGCGCTTTGTCCGGCTGGAAAACAGCCGCAGCGAACCGGGCTCGGGGCTGGGGCTCTCGCTGGTCGCCGCCGTGGCCGAAGCGCATGGCGGCCGTCTTGAGCTGTCCGAAGGCCCGGGGGTCATCGATGGCTTCGGTCCCGGTCTGAGGGTGGCGATCGTGCTGCCGAGGCCAGAGTGAGCGCTCTGGGTCCCTTGCTGCGGCCCTGTGGGCCGGTCGTCGATGCAATGCATGCCGCCCGCACGCGGGAGATCGTCGAGAAGACCATCGGCGCGAATGCGCTGGACGCCTTCTGGCCCGCCCTGGAGCCGGTGTTCGGCGCCTCTCCCTATCTCTCCAGTCTGGCGCGCCGCCGTCCCCTGGCGCTTCAGCTGACGCTGGACATGCCCGCCGATGAGCGACTGGCGGGGCTGCTCGCGGACGCCGCCTCGCAGGCCGCCGAGGAAGACCAGGCCTTTGCCGCGAAGCACTTGCGGCAGGGCAAGGCGGATCTGCATCTGCTGTGCGCCCTGGCTGATCTGGGCGGGGTATGGGGTCTGGATCAGGTGACCGGCGCCCTGTCGCGCTATGCCGACGAAGCCCTGAAGGCGGCTCTCGCCGTCAGCGCCAGGGCCGAGATTGATCGGGGCCGGCTGCTTGCGCCGCAAAGCGGGGAGCGGGGGCCGGTCCCGGGTCTCTTCTGTCTGGCCATGGGCAAGCACGGCGCCTTCGAGCTCAACTATTCCAGCGACATCGATATCTCGGTCTTCTACGAGCCCGACCTGATGCCGGTGGCCGAGGGCGCGGAAGCCCCTGATGTGGCCGTGCGGCTGACCCAGCGTCTCGCCCAGCTGCTCAATGACCGCACCGCCGACGGCTATGTCTTCCGCGTCGACCTGCGGCTACGGCCTGATCCCTCCTCGACGCCCCCGGCCGTGTCTGTGCCGGCGGCGTTTTCCTACTATGAGAGCGTCGGTCAGAACTGGGAGCGGGCGGCCTTCATCAAGGCGCGGGTGGCGGCCGGCGACCAGCAGGCCGGTGAGGCTTTCCTTGAGGAGCTGTCGCCGTTCATCTGGCGGCGCAATCTGGATTTCGCGGCCATTGCCGACATCCACTCGATCAAGCGCCAGATCCATACCTACAAGGTCGATGACCGGGTCACGGCGGCCGGCGCGGACTTGAAATTGGGTCGCGGCGGAATCCGCGAGGTCGAGTTCTACGTCCAGACCCAGCAGCTTATCCTTGGCGGGCGTCAGGCGGATCTGCGCTCTCCCCGCACGCTGGACGCCCTGACGGCGCTGGAAGAGTCGGGTCATGTGACGCAAGACGCCGCCGCCCTGATGCGCAAGGCCTATGACGATCTGCGGGCGCTGGAGCACCGGGCCCAGATGCTGGGCGATGACCAGACCCACAGGCTGCCGGAAGCCAGAGCCGACCGGCTGCGGGTCGCGGCCCTGTGGGACTATTCATCCCTCAAGGCGTTCGATGACGCGGTGGGCGAGATCCTGCGAGGCGTCAACGGCGTCTATGGCGAGCTGTTCAAGGGCGAGGAGGAGCTGTCCTCCCGCTTCGGCAGCCTGATCTTCACCGGCGTCGAGGATGATCTGGAAACCCTGGCGACCCTCAAGCGCATGGGCTTCGATGACCCCCCTGCGATCTCGGGCGCCATTCGCGGCTGGCACCATGGCCGCATCAACGCCACCCGCACCGAACGGGGCCGGGAGCTGTTCACCCGGCTGGCCCCGCGCCTGCTGGACGCCCTGCACGACACCGGGGCGCCCAATGCCGCCTTCCGACGGTTCAGCGACTTCTTCGAGCGGCTAAGCTCGGGGGTGCAGGTTCAGTCGCTGTTTCTGGCCCAGCCGCGGCTGTTCGAGTTGATCGTTCAGGTGATGGCCTTTGCACCGCAGCTGGCCCGCACCCTGGCGCGGCGACCGGCGGCCCTGGACGCCCTGCTGGATCCGGAGTTCTTCGCGCCTTTCGAGGCGGGGCAGGGGGCAGACGCCTTCCATGCCGGCATGGCCGAGGCTGATGGCTTCGAAGGGGCGATGGACGTCGCCCGCCGACTGCACCGCGAACAGGCCTTCCGCATCGGCGTACAGGTCATCGGCGGCGCCGCCACGGCCGCCGACGCGGGCGCCGCGTTTGCCGAACTGGCGGACCTGTGCATCGCCAGCCTGGCCGCCGCCGCCCTGGCTGAGACGGAGCGGCAGGGGGGGGATTTCCCGGGCGATGTGGCGGTGATCGCGCTGGGCAAATGCGGCGGCCGGGAAATGACCGCCGGCTCCGACCTCGACCTTATGACCCTGTACCGGCCTCACAGCCCCGCGGCGATGTCGGCGGACCGGGGGTGGGGGGCGGAGACCTTCTATGGGCGGTTCACCCAGCGTCTGATCTCGGCCCTGTCGGCGCCGACGGCGGAGGGCGGCCTCTACGAGGTCGACATGCAGCTGAGGCCGACCGGCAGCAAGGGGCCTGTGGCGGTCAGTATGGCGGCCTTCATCAGCTATTATGAGCGCGAAGCCGAGACTTGGGAGATGCTGGCCCTGACCCGCGCCCGGGTCGTTTGGGCGACCCGGCCTGAGTTTGTCGGCGATTGCGAGGCGGCGCTGGAAACCGCCCTGCGTCACAGCCGCGATCGCAAGCGCACGGCCGCCGACACCCGGGAGATGCGGGCGCTGATCGCAAAGGAACGACCCCCGTCGGGGCCGTGGGACCTGAAGCTGTCCCCGGGCGGGATGGTCGATATCGAGTTCGCCGCTCAGTTCCTGCAGCTGGCTCACGCGGCGGAGGGCGGTCCCCTGAAGCAGAACACCGGCGATGCGCTGGCCGCGCTTGGTGCGGCGAAGCTGGCCGATCCGACCGCCTTGCAGACCCTCGAGAAGGCCTGGCGGATGCAGCAGGACCTCAGCCAGCTGCTGAAGGTGGCTCTGCAGGACAACGCGGACCCTGAACTTGAACCCAGCGCCCTCAAGGCCCTGCTGGCGAGAGCGGGGGAGGCGACCGACTTCAAGGCCCTGAAAGCCAGCCTGACCAAACGCCGAAAGGCTGCGCGATCAGCCTTCGAGACGCTGGTCTTGTGAAGCGACGGAAGTTGGCCTCACCGCCGTTCAATCGGGTGTAGGGGCGGGCAGCCCATGGAGAACACCCGAAGATGAAACGCATTCTATTCGCCGCAGCCGCTCTGGCCCTCGTCGCCGGCGCCGCCAATGCTCAACCCGCAGGCCAGATGGGCGCGCGCGCTGATGCCGACGGCGATGGCAAGATCACCCTGTCCGAGTTCAGGACCGCCCGGGTCACCCAGATGATGAAGCTGGACACCAACAAGGACGGCAAGGTCAGCAAGGCCGAGTTCGACGCCCGGGGCAAAGGTCGCGCCGCGCCGGAAGGCAAGCCCAAGGGCGACGGCAGCCGCATGTTCGGCATGCTGGACGCCAACAACGACGGTGCGCTGGACAAGGCCGAGCTGGGCAAGATGGCCGAGAAGCGCTTTGCCCGGATGGACGCCGATGGCGACGGCGTGCTCAGCGCCGCCGAGCATCAGGCCGCCCAAAAGGGCGGGCGCGGGATGATGGGTGGCGGTCGCTGATCCCCTTGCCCTGAAGCGGGTTCGGGCGCGACTGTGGCCGGCGATTGAACATCGTCTCCGCGGTCGCGTCCGCGATCCCGCCCCGGAAAGGGGCGCAGTTGAGTTGAAACGGGCATGGCTTGAAGCAATCGGGCGTCGATCCGGATGGTGCGCTGGTGGCGCGCGTGGCGAGAGGCGATCAGGCGGCCGTGCAGGCCCTGGTGGCCCGCAAACTGCCGCGCATGCTCCAGCTGGCCCAGCGTATGCTCGGCGACAGCGCCGAGGCAGAGGATGTCGCCCAGGAAGTCTTTGTCCGGGCCTGGCGCCAGGCGCCCAGATGGGTTCCCGGCGCCGCGAAGTTCGACACCTGGATGCACCGGGTGGCCATCAATCTCTGTTACGACCGGTTGCGGCGCAGGCGCGAGCAGCCGATGGCCGAACCGCCCGATCAGATCGACCCTGGACCGGCGCCCGACCGGGGCCTGCTGGCCTCCGATACCGGCGTGAGGGTCTCAGCCGCGCTGGCGGCCCTGCCGGACCGTCAGCGGGAGGCGGTGGTTTTGTGTCACTATCAGGATCTTGGGAATATCGAGGCCGCGGCCCTGATGAACGTCAGCGTCGAGGCGCTGGAAAGTCTTCTGTCCCGGGGCAGACGCGCCTTGCGCGCCGCCCTGGCGGACCTGAAAGAGTAGAGCGATGAGCGGAATGGACGCAGCAAGGTTCGAAACCCTGGCCGGGACCTGGGGCGGGGTGATCACGCGCTGGCCGCAGGACTTGCGCGAGGACGCCCTGATCTTCCTCGCTGATCATCCGGAAGCGGCGCGCTGCTTGCTGGCCGACGCCCAGGCGCTGGACGAGGCGCTGGATGTGCTGGGCCTGCCGACTCCGACCGCAGCCCTGCGCGATACGATCATCGCCGCAGCGCCCGCCATCCGCCGACGCAACATCCTGCTCCGCTGGCTGAGCGGGGCGGGGATCGGCGCCGCTCTGGCCGCCGCCAGCGTGTCAGGCATCGTCGTCGGGGTGCAGGTCAGTCAGGTCGAGGCGGTCGATAGCCGGTCCGAGGCTGTCTATTCTGTCTCCAACGATGACGACTGGTATGCTCTGCCGGAAACGGAAAGCCAGTCATGAAGCCCCGCACCCTGATCATCGGTCTGGTCGTTTCGGTCGCCCTCAACCTGTTTCTGGCCGGTCTGATCGTCGGCGGCGGGGTGGTCGCGCGGCGCATGGTCGAGCTGCGGCCAGCGGCGGCGGCGGGGGCAAGGCTGCCCCTGTGGCGCGCCGGAGACGACCTGCCGCCGGTCAAACGCCGCGCTTTTCGCCAGATGTTCCGGCAGGCGGTCCGCGCCTCTGAACCTGATATCCGTCAGTCGCGGGCGATCAAGCGGGAGGCCATCGCCTCGCTCAGGTCCCCTGACTACGACGGGGAGGCGGCGGTCGCGGCCATGAGCCGGGCGCGGGCTCAGGAAATGCAGGCCCGGAGCGGTGTCGAGAGCGCCATCCTGCGCTTTGCCCAGACCCTGACGCCGCAGGAGCGGCTTTTGCTGTCTGACCGGCTCGAGCAGTCGCTGGCCGGACAACTGCGCGAGCCCGGGCAGGGACGCGGCCAGGGACGCGGGCTGGGACAGGGACAAGGGCAGGGGCACGGACCGGGTCCGGAAGGTCCGCCGGAGCCGTGAAGGGCGTCAGGCCCCGCGCTTGATCGCTTTGGAGACCCGCCAGGCCATGAACATCGCCGGCAGGCAAAGGCCGGCGGCCACGGCGAAGGGCGCGGTGACGCCCACGCCGGTAAACAGCGGGGCGGCGACCAGAGGGCCGCAGATCCGCGCAAGCGCGCCGGCGGCGCTGTTGAGACCCAGCATCTCGCCCTGCTGATCAGGCGGTGAGGCCTGTGACAGGATGGCGGCGATATTTGGAAAGGCCAGGGACTGACCCAGCGCCACGGTGATCATCCCGCCGACCGCCAATGGCCAGAGGGACCCGACCAGCGGCTGGAAGGCAAAGCCGACAAAGATCAGCACCAGGCCGCCCATCAGGGTCGCGGACTCGCCGAACCGCCGGGCCAGAGCGCCAGTCAGCAGTCCCTGGGCGAGGGCGGCGGTGACGCCGATGGCGAGGAAGCAGAAGCCGATCTGGCGGGGGCCCCAGCCGAAACTGGCTTTCGCCCATAGACCGAAGGTGGCCTCCATGCCGGCGAACCCGGCGATGGCGATCAGGGAGACCAGCAGGACGCGCCAGATGACCGGATTGGCCATGGCGTCGCTCAGCCCCTCGAACCGGCCCCGGCGCGGCGCATCGAAGTGGCGGTGGCGGGTCTCGCGGACGAACAGGAAAACGCCCGTGCCGGCCGTGGCGGCCAGGCCTGCGGCCAGGAGCAGAGGAAGGCGGAAGCCCGCCAGTCCCGCCGCCTCATTGGCCAGAAGGCCGCCGATCGCCGGCCCGGTCACAAAGCCAAGGGCAAAGGCCGCCCCCATCAGGCCGAGGGTTCCGGCCCGCTTTTCCGGCGGCGTGACATCGGCGATGTAGCCCTGGATGGTCGAGGTGTTGCCGGTCAGGATGCCGCCGCAAAAGCGGATGGCCATGGCGGTGATCAGATCGGGCGCAAAGGCCAGGGCGACGTAGGTCAGGGCATTGCCGAAGATGGTGATCATCAGCACCGGCCGCCGACCGATCCGGTCCGACAGCCTGCCCCAAAGCGGCTCGGCGAAGAAGTTGCCCAGGCTGTAGGCGGAGAAGAGGACAAACACCTGCCAGGCCGGTGCGCCGAAGGCGCTGGCGTAGAAGGGCAGCAGGGGGATGACCACGCCAAAGCCGGCGATGTTGATGAACACCACGGCCAGAAGAATGTAGAGGGCGCGCCTGTTGGCGACGGGGTCCGGGGCGGGCGTGTCTGACATCTGGCCCAAGGCTCTAGCCGCCGCGCCGCCGGGCGGCAACCGAGTCGTCCGCCGCCGGCCGCGCCTGATCAGTCCACCGGATTGTGCTTCTCGAGGAAGGCGACCACCGTCTCAAGCATCTGCAACCGGGTCGGCGCGCGCGACATCCAGTGATCCTCGTCCCGGAGGGTGACCAGTTCGACCGGCTTTCCGGCCTTCTTCAGGGCGTCATACATCACCTGGCTCTGGTCGTAGCGCACCACGGTGTCGTCCTTGCCGTGAACCAGCAGGATCGGGATGGTCACCTTGTCGACCAGACGCACCGGCGAGATGGCGTTCAGGTCCGGATCCTTGCGGCCCTCGACCCCCAGGAAGCGCGACCAGTAGCGAAGGCCGTCGGTCTCGCGATGATTGGCGTCGCGGTATCGGGCGTTGAGAAAGCGGGGAAGGTCGGAGACCCCCGAGACCGAGGCGGCGCAGCGGTAGACGCCGGTGTCCAGGGTCGCCCCGGCCAGGGCCGCATAGCCGCCGTAGCTGGCCCCGACGATGCAGACCCTTGCCGGGTCGACAAGGCCCTGGGCCGTCAGATAGCGCACGCCGTCGGACAGGTCGGTCTGCATCTTGCGACCCCATTCGCCATAGCCGGCGGCGAGGAAGTCATCGCCAAAACCGTCGGAGCCGCGGAAGTTGGGCTGGAAGACGGCGTAGCCCCGCGAGGCCAGGGCCTGGGACCACCAGTCAAAGCCTGGCTCGTCACGTGACGCTGGTCCGCCGTGCGGCAGGACGATGAGAGGCAGCTTCCTGTCCGCCTTGCCGCGGGGCAGGGTCAGGTAGCCGGTGATCTCCAGTCCATCGGCGGCGGCATAACGGACAGGCCGGACCTCGCTGACGTCCTCCCGTTTCAGATCAGGATAGAGGTTGCCGATCTCGTCAGAGCGTTTCTGGTCCAGATCGATGAGCACGAAGGAGGGGCCGTATTCCGGGTTCTCGACCTGGGCGACCAGCTTGCGGCGACTGTCGGACCAGGAGACCAGCCGGACCTTCTGTCCCGGATAGGCCTTGGTCACCGCAGACCAGACGGCCGCCGTCTTGGGATCGAGGAAGCTGTACTTCAGCTCATCGCCGACCAGTGCGACCGAGCCGATCAGGGCGCCGGTCACCGGGTCGTGGATCAACTCGTCGTAGTCGGGCAGGACGAAGTCGCGGGTGGGTGACCCATCCTTCGGGTACTCGCGCGCATCGACGGTTCCGCCATCGGAGCCGTGATTGAGGATCAGCAGGGCCGAGGCCCCGTCGCGGCCAAGGCCGGCCAGGCTCGGGCGGCTGAACTGCAGGGTGTCCGTCGTCACCACATCCAGCGACTTGCCCTTGCGGATGCGCAGGGTCCAGACGCCCTTGACGTCTTCATACTCGGTCTCGGCGATCGGCTCGCCGTCCATGCCGACGACCCAGTCGTCGGTGTCCCTGTGACCTTCCCGGTGGACCCAGGTCTTGCCGTCTCGCAGGCGGATACGGAACAGGCTGTCCCGGCCCTGGTTGTTGTCGGCGAAGTGGACGCCTTCGGCGATGACATAGATGTCCCCATCGATCCTGCGCACATAGAGAGGGCCGATGACGACGTTCATCGCCGGCGCCGCCCGTTCCATCAGATTGCGTTGCTTGCCGCTCTTCAGGTCAAGGACCGTGGTCAGGAAATACTCGCGGGACGGCCCCGCCATGTCCATGATCCGGGCCGTCTGGGAGGCCGTGATCAGCAGATAGTCCTCGCTGGCCCACTGCAGGTCGCGGATCTTCTGATTGCCGGCATTGAGGGTCGCGACGACCTCGCCGGTGGCGACCTTTCTGATCAGAATGATACGGGCGTCTTCCCTGGTCAGGGCGAAGGCGATCATCTCGCCGTTCGGCGAGAGCTCGGCGTCTTCGACAAGCGGCAAACGGCCATAGGCCTCAAGCGGCGCCGCCGCAGCCGGATTTGCCGCTAGGGCAAGTATCAACAAAGCCAGCCCAGCCAGCCAGTCCCCAACCCGTCTCATCACGCCCCCGAACCATACTGATGGTTGTCTTCAGCGGGAGCCTATACCGGGCAATGCGGGCGGGAAAGCTGGGGCAAACGAAAAACGCCCCGGCGCGAACCGGGGCGTTTGTCTCGTTCAGATGTTCAGACCCTAGCGGGGAGCCAGGATCATGATCATCTGGCGGCCTTCCATCTTCGGCTCGTGCTCGACCTTGGCGACTTCATCGAAGTCGGCCTTGACCTTGTTGAGCAGCTTCATGCCGAGTTCCGGGTGGGCCATTTCACGGCCGCGGAAACGCAAGGTCACCTTGACCTTGTCGCCCTCCTCGAAGAACCGGTACATCGACTTGGCCTTCACGTCGTAGTCGTGAATGTCGATGTTCGGGCGAAGTTTGATTTCCTTGAGCTCGACGATCTTCTGCCGCTTGCGGGCCTCGTTCTTCTTCTTCTGTTCCTGGAACTTGAACTTGCCATAGTCCAGGATCTTGCAGACCGGGGGATTGGCGTTGGGCACGATCTCGACAAGGTCGAGACCAGCTTCCTCGGCCGCTTCCATGGCGGCGGAAATGGGCATCTCGCCCTGTTTCTCGCCATTCTGATCAATCAGAAGAACACGGGGAACGCGGATGTCATCATTCATGCGCGGCCCGTCTTTGACGGGCGGCGTATTGTTGGGGCGGCGAATAGGCGAAGCTCCGGAGGCTGTTTACGAAAAAAGGCGCGGCGCGCCGAAGCGTTCCGTGTCTGAGAGCGATATATGACCCCAGACCGCCTTAGCCGCAAGTGAATGCGCCGACAGGTTGGCCGATCTGCCGGCGTTGAAGCCGGTTATTTGCGCGGCAGAAGCGAGAAACAGGCGCTGGCCACGGTGTCGACGGCCATGTCCGACAGGTTCTGTGCATGCAGCACGGCGACATGGCCCCGCGGCGCCGACATCGCAGAATCGGGCCCGCCGGCGAATAGCGCGACCGTCGGCGCGCCGGCGGCGGCGATCAGATGCAGCGGGCCGGTGTCGTTGCCGACGGCCAGAACAGCGCGGGATCCGAGCAGGGCGATCTGGGCGAAGTCGGTGCGGCCGGTCAGGTCGCGGGCCCTGCCGACGCTCTTCTGGATGGTTCGGGCGAGGCCGCTTTCCGGCGGGCCGCCGATAATCACGATGTCGTAGCCGGCGGCGAACAGACGGGCGGCCAGATCGGAAAAGGCGCTGACCGGCCAGCGCCGCTCGGGCTCATTGGCCTTGCCGCCGGGGACGAGCAGGACGAAGGGCCTGGGGGCCTGGGCGCCGGGCGTCGGACGCGCTTCCGGGGCGCGTCGCACGATCCACGACAGATCCGGCGGTGGGGCGTCGCCCGGATTGACCGGGGCGTCGGGCCAGATGCCGGCGTCGCGAAGCTGCTCGGCCTGACGCTCCAGCAGATGCATCCTGTCCCGCTGCGGATTGCGATGGCGGAACTTTGCGCCGCGCGCTGGCCCTGACCAGGCCGGCGGGAAGGGGCGCAGCATCTGGAACAGGGAGTTGGTGGTGGCGCTGCCCTGGAGGTCATAGACCCGGCTGTATTTCGCGCTCTTGATGCGTTTGCGCAGGGCCAGCCAGGCGCCCGGCGTGTCCGGCGCCCCGCCGGTATCGACTTCGTTTACGTAGGGGCTGGTCCTGGCCAGAGCCTCGAAAGCGGGAAGGGTCAGCAGGGTGATGCGGTCGCGCGGATGCGCCTGGCGGATGCGTCGCATCGCCGCCAGCGACAGCACGAATTCGGCAATGGTCCCGGTCTGTATGACCAGGATTTTCTCGAAACTGGCCATCAGGCCCGGCCCTCCAGGATGCGAGCATAAACCCCGAGGGTCGCCTCGCACATGGCTTCAACTGAATAGAGTTTTTTTGCCCGGTTCAGTCCGGCCTCGCCCATGGCGCGACGACGGACAGGATCGGTGTCCATGGCTTCGATCAGGCCCCGGGCCCAGGCGTCGGCGTTGCCGGGCGGCAGACGCCAGCCCGTCTCGCCCTCGACCACCGTCTCCCGAGCGCCCCCGTGGTCGGCGACCAGCACCGGCCGGCCCATGGCCTGGGGTTCGACGGCGGTCCGGCCAAAGGACTCGGGCTGGGTCGATGGCAGCAGGGCGAAATCGGCCAGCCGGTAGGCGGCGGGCATGTCGTCGCAGTGACCGACGAGGCGGACGTTGTCGTCCAGACCGGCGGCGTGGATGGCGCTTTCCACGTCATGACGGTAGTCGACGCGTCCCTGATCATCGCCGACGAACAGGATCAGGAAATCAGACCGCCCCTGCGCCTTCATTCGGGCCGCCGCCTCGACAATCGTCAGGTGCCCCTTCAGCCGGGTGATCCGGCCGCCGAGCACAAAGACCGTGCGGCTTTCCGCCCCCGGAAGCTCCCAGAGGTCTCTCAGAGCCTGGACCCGGGCCGGCGTCACCTTGCGGGGGTCAAAACGGACCAGATCGACGCCGCGCGGAATCGAGACTACTCGGTCGGCGGCAACCTTGTGCTCGGCCAGGACGTGATCGCGGGTGTAGTCGCTGTTGGCGATCACCAGATCGCCCTTGGTCATGACGGCATTGTACCAGCGCTTTAGGCCGGACTTCGCATTGTAGATGCCGTGGTAGGTGGCGACGAAGGGCACGCCGGTGGCATGTGCCGCCCACAGGGCGCTGAAGGCCGGCGCCCGGCTGCGGGCATGAACCAGGGTGATCTTCTCGCGCCGGATCAGATCGATCAGCCGCGCGGCGTTGCCCAGCATGACCAGCGGGTTCTTGGTCTGCACCGGCATCTGGGCCAGACGGCCGCCGTCCGCCTCCAGCCGCGCCGTCATCCGACCGCCGCGCGTGGCGACGAAGGCGCGCCCGCCCCGCATCACCACGGCGTGGGCGATGTCGAGAGCCGTCTGTTCTGCGCCGCCCGTCTCCAGTTCGGGGACGACCTGCAGCAGGGAAAAGTCAGCGGGCAGGCCAGGCAAGGTCGGCGAAACTTCCTTCGATACGCAGATTGGGGTTAGGGGAGGTTAGATAGGTCAATTGGAGCCCGGACGCCATGACGGAGACAAGCGGAAACCTCGATCGCGGCGACGGCGAGCAGGTCGCCTGGCGAAAGGTCGAGGGCGCGGGCCCCACCGTGGTCTGGCTGGGCGGCTTCATGTCCGACATGTCGGGAACCAAGGCCGAGGCGCTGGCGCAATGGGCGCTGGCCAGGGGGCAGGCCTTCGTACGCTTCGACTATCTGGGGCACGGCGCGTCCAGCGGGGCCTTTCGCGACGGGACCATCAGCCGGTGGCGGGAAGACGCCCTGGCGGTCATCGACAAACTGACAGACGGCCCGCTGATCCTGGTGGGCTCATCGATGGGCGGCTGGATCTCCTGCCTCGTCGCCGCTGTCCGGGCCGAGCGGCTGGCCGGCATGGTGCTGATCGCCCCGGCCGCCGACTTTACCGAAAAGCTGATGGCGCCCGGCTTCCCGCCCGAGGCCCATGAGGCGCTGGCGGCGACCGGAGAGTGGATCCGGCCTTCCCTCTATGACGAGGGCGGCTATCCCATCACCCGCGCCCTGCTGGAGGACGGCGCCCGCTGGTCGATCCTGCCCGGACCGGTCCCGGTCGAGGCGCCGGTGCGGATTCTGCAGGGCGGCGAGGACCCCGACGTCCCCTGGACCCATGCCCTGGAACTGGCTCACGCGCTGAAAAGCCAGGATGTCGTCTTCAGCCTGATCAAGGACGGCGATCACCGCCTGTCCCGGCCGCAGGACCTCGACCGGATGATCGCAGCGGTGGAAGGGGTGATACAGTGATCTCGGATCTTGAATCTTGGTACATACACGCCATTTTTCGACCGTTTGTTGATGTCTTGCGACGATCGACTGACGATGTTGCGTTTCGCCCAAAATTCAACGACCTTTCCATAACCGTAGGGAAGATCTGCACTGCGTGCATGCATCTCCCTGAGAGAGTGGAATCAATAGAAGCGCAAAAAGTCCGGGGCTTTTCAGCATACATGAAGCTTTCTGATATAGCGAATACGGAAAAACATGTTGTAAGAAAAGTTTCCAGCCGGCAGGCAGAGTTGAGTACTCGCGCGATGTTCATATTAACGGAAAGCGGAAATTTCAGATTTTTGAGAAATCAGGTTATTGCGACCTGCCCGGCTTGGGGTGAGATAGACGCTATTGAAATGATCGGTTCATTCATTAATGAGATAATTGGACACTTTAATTTTAATGGCGGCAATACGGTAGGAGTTGAAATCAAGGCGAGGCCCGAGCAGAAAATCGCAACTCTTAGAGCCGAACCTCAAAGTTTACCAATGGACGGTGTTGCTCTATATTTTGTCGAGCTTACGTCCAATGGTGGATTCAAGCCAGTGGATCCTTTAGAAGTCCGATTTCAAGTACTAGCTGATCCGGCTTTGGAGGGTTGTCTCTCCAATGTTGGAAGCGACGAAAGCTGCGCTAGCCCCAGAAGGCCCTGATCCGCTCGGCCTCCGCCAGACCCTGGGCGTGGCCGGCCCGGGCGATGTCGGCGCGTCTGGAGCCGTCCATCAGATTGGGGCCGAAGGCCTCGCCGCTGCCGGCGTCGGGCAGGATCAGGCAGGTCTCACCGCCGGCGGCCTGAACCGCCGCCAGTTCGGCATTGATGCCCGGCATCATGAACGGCGCAAAGGCGGGCGGGGCGACGGCGATCAGCAGGACCTTGCCATGGCTTTTGGCGAGGTCGGCGTTGGTGCCCGACCGCATGCCGCCGTCGATGTAGCGTCGGCCGTCGATGGTGATCGGCGGAAAGATCGTCGGCACCGAACAGGAGGAGGCGATGGCCCGGATCAGGGGCGCGGCCTTGTCCTCGTCCCAGATGACCAGCTCGCCGTCGGCGGTGTCGACCGCGGTGCAGGCATAGCCGGTCGGCCAGGGATGTTCGCCCTCGGCAAGCGGTCCGAAGCCGGCGATGAAGGTTTCCTCGGTGACCGTCTTTGCGTCCAGCGCCATGGCCGCCAGTTTCATTCGCCCGTCGAGGGGCATGACCTCGCCCGGCGGCTTGCTCATCATCACACTCATCAGCGGGGTCAGGTCCGGGGCCGGGCGCGGATCGCCGGACGCCTCACGGACGATGTCCGCCGCGGCGAATTCCGCCTTGAGCATGGCGGCGGGGTTGCGGCCCATGGCCAGATGGGCGCCGACGAAGGAGCCCGCCGAGGTGCCCAGGATCCAGTCGGCCCTGGAGACATCGGCGCCGCCGTCGGCCAGTCCGGCCAGCAGGCCCGTTTCCCAGGCGATCCCCACGGGACCGCCGCCGCCCAGAACCAGCGCCTTGGTCATTTTCCATCCCCTTTTGTCGTTTGCTGGATCGCCGCCAGCCCCTCCCGCCAGGAGGGGAAGCGCGGGCGCCATCCGAGTTCAGCCTTGGCCAGGGCGTTCGACACCCTCTTGTTCTCGCTCCAGAAGCGGCGGGCGGCCGGGGCCGTGCTCGCTTCGTCGTAGTGTTCCTGCGGCGGCGGGGTCAGACCTTGCAAGCTGGCTGCGTCTTCATTGACCAGATGCGGCGGCGCCGGTTCGTCGTCGGTGATGTTGTAGATGCCGCCGGCCCTCGGTTTGGCGATCGAGGCGGCCAGGGCCGAGGCGATATCCTCGACATGGATCCGGCTGAACACCTGGCCCGGCTTGACGATGTTGCGGGTCCGGCCTTCCCGCACCCGGTCCAGGGCCGAGCGGCCGGGACCATAGATGCCCGGCAGCCGGAAGATCTGAACGGTCAGCCCCATGCCGCGTCCGACCTCCAGCCAGTCGCGTTCGGCGGCGACCCGGCGGCCGGCCTCGATGCTGCGGGCGCAGAGAGGCGAGGTCTCGAACACCCACCGGCCCTCGCGGTCGCCATAGACCCCGGTCGTCGACAGATAGCCGATCCAGTCGGGGAAGGCCCGGGCGTCCGCCAGGGCCGGCACAAGGGCGTTCAGTCCCGGGCATCCGGCTTCCCCCGGCGGCGCGGTGATCAGGATGGCGGTCGCATCCGCCAGGGCGGCGGCGAGGGCGCGGCGGTCGGTCGGGTCGACAGGGGTGACGTTTCCGGCCGTCAGCTCCGCGGCGCGCTCAGCCGTCCGGGCCGTGGCGGAGACGCTCCAGCCCTCGGCCTGGAGGCGCCGGGCCAGGGCGGCCCCGGTAAAGCCGAATCCGAAGATGAATAGCGATGACACGGGCTGATCCTAGCACCGCCCGTGCCGGACGGCGCAAGGACCGACGACCCTTCTAGCCGGCCAGCAGCGCCGTCACCGCCGCCCGGGCGTCGGCGCCCAGTTCGGGATGCTGCAGGGCATAGGCGACATTGGCCCGCAGCAGGCCGATCTTGTCGCCGCAGTCATAGGTGACGCCGTCGTATTTCAGGGCGTGGAAGGGCTCCAGCGCCATCAGCCGGGCCATGGCGTCGGTCAACTGGATCTCGCCGCCGGCGCCCTTGGCCTGATCGCCGAGCAGGTTGAAGATCTCCGGCTGCAGGATGTAGCGGCCGGAAATGAACAGGTTGGAGGGCTCCGTGCCCTTGGCCGGCTTCTCGACCATGCCAGTCATCCGGTTGAGCTTCGGGTCCTCGCCGTCGAGGGCGACGATCCCGTACTTGTGGGCCTGACCCTCCGGGACCGGTTCGACGACGACGATGTTGCCGCCGACCTGGTTGTAGGCCTCCACGGCCTGGGCCAGGGCCGGCGGGTCGGCATGCATCAGCATGTCGGGCAGCATGACGGCGAAGGGCTCGTCGCCGATGATGTCGCGGGCGCACCAGACCGCGTGGCCGAGGCCCAGCGGGGCCATCTGGCGGACAAAGCTCATTTCGCCGGGACGGGGAAGGTCGGCGCGAACCGCCTCCAGGATGTCCAGCTTGCCCTTGGCCTCAAGCTGGCTCTCCAGCTCGGGATGGTGATCGAAATAGTCCTCGATGGCGTTCTTGCCGCGACCGGTGACGAAAACAAAGTGCTCGATCCCGGCGGCGCGCCCCTCGGCGATGATGTAGCTCAGGATCGGGCGATCCACGATGTTGAGCATTTCCTTGGGGGTGGTTTTGGCGCCGGGCAGCACGCGCGTGCCCAGGCCCGCTACCGGCAGTACAGCTTTGCGGACAGGTTTCATAAGCTAGGGGTATCCGAACGGGGAAGACAATTCCAGCCGGGCGCCGGCGGCTATTCGACGGTGACCGATTTGGCCAGATTGCGCGGCTGATCGACGTCCGCGCCCTTCTGGACGGCCACGTGATAGGCCAGCAACTGGATCGGCGCGGCGAAGACCAGCGGCGCGATCAGCGGGTCGCAGGTCGGGGCGATGATGACGTCCGCGCCGGCCGGGGCGTGGGCCGCGCCGGCTTCGTCGGTGATCAGCACCACCTTGCCGCCCCGGGCGACCACCTCGCTCATGTTCGACACCGTCTTTTCGAACAGGGCGTCGGACGGGGCGATGATGATGATCGGGGTTTCTTCATCGACCAGGGCGATGGGGCCGTGCTTCAGCTCGCCGGCGGCATAGCCCTCGGCGTGGATGTAGCTGATCTCCTTCAGCTTAAGCGCGCCCTCATAGGCCAGCGGGGCCATCGGGCCGCGACCCAGATAGAGGACGTCGCGAGCCCGGGCGATCTTGGGGGCCAGGGCGGTGACCGCCGCCTCGACGTCGAGAGACTCGCCGATCAGGCGCGGCGCCTCGAGCAGCAGGCGGGCCAGCCGCCGTTCCTCGGCTTCATCGATACGGCCCCGCGCGGCGGCGGCGGCGACGGCCAGGGCGGTGAGGGCGGTGACCTGGCTGGTGAAGGCCTTGGTCGAGGCGACCCCGATCTCCGGTCCGGCATGGGTCGGCCACATCACGCCGGCTTCCCGGGCCATGGTGCTTTCGTGGGCGTTGACGATGGCGGCGGTGGCCAGCCCCTTGGCCTGGCACCAGCGCAGGGCGGCCAGGGTGTCGGCGGTTTCGCCGGACTGGCTGACGGCGATGGCCAGGGTTCCCGGCGTCACCGCAGGCTCGCGATAGCGGAACTCCGAGGCGATCTCGACGTCGCAGGGCAGGCCGGCGAGGCGCTCGAAGAAGTAGCGGGCGATGGAGGCGGCGTAGAAGGCGGTGCCGCAGGCGATGATCTGCAACCGGTCGATCTTGGCGAAGTCGACGCCGCCGGGGGCGTGAAGCTGGCCGTTCACCGCATCCAGATAAGCGGTCAGGGTGTGCTGACAGGCGTCCGGCTGTTCATAGATCTCCTTGACCATGAAATGCCGGTGATTGCCCTTCTCGACCAGGGCGGCGGCGGCGGCGACCACCTTGACCGGGCGGGTCGCCGGGTGGCCGTTCTCATCAAAGATCTTCGCGCCGGCCTCGTCGATGGCGACGTAATCGCCTTCGTCCAGATAGACGACGCGGTTGGTGAAGGGGCCAACAGCGAGGGCGTCGCTGCCCAAGAACATCTCGCCGACGCCTTCGCCGACCACCAGCGGGCTGCCGCGGCGGGCGCCCAGCACCAGCCGGTCATGGCCTTCGATCAGCACGGCCAGGGCGAAGGCCCCGGTCAGGCGGTCCAGCGTGGTCTTGAAGGCGGTCATCGGATCATCACCGGCGTCGAGCCTGGAATCGATCAGTTGGGCGATGACCTCGGTATCGGTCTCGCTCTCGAAGGTCCGCCCTGCGGCCTGCAGGTCTGCCTTCAGCTCGGCGAAGTTCTCGATGATGCCGTTGTGAACCAGGGTGACGCGACCGGCCTGATGGGGGTGGGCGTTGGGCACCGACGGGACGCCATGGGTCGCCCAGCGGGTGTGGCCGATGCCGGTCGTCGCCACCAGCGGCGTCTCGATCAGCACCTCTTCCAGGGCGCGGATCTTGCCCTTGGCGCGCCGCCGCTCGACCTTGCCGTCGACAAAACCGGCGATCCCGGCCGAATCATAGCCCCGGTACTCGAGGCGCTTGAGGCTTTCGATCAGCCGGTCTGAAACCGGGGCCTTGCCGACGATTGCGATGATGCCGCACATACCTGTTCACCGTCTCCGTTCGGGTCGCCGCCTATAGGTACGGCAGCTTTGCCGGGCGGGATTAGCACCCCCTGCCGTTGCTGAGGCATGAAAATGCGTTGCAGACTGTTGCGTGCGCCCTTCCGGAGGGGCGAAACACGATGTCGCAATAGTTTGTTGGCCATTCCGGGCCACCAGTGCCAAACCGTGCCGCCTGACCAAAGAGGACTTCATGGCCAAACGCTCCTACTTCGGCACCGACGGCATTCGCGGCCGCGCCAACAGCCATCCGATGACCGCCGAGGTGGCGCTGCGCGTCGGCCTGGCCGCCGGCAAGCTGTTCCGGACCGAGGATGAGCGCCGGCACCTGGTGGTGATCGGCAAGGACACCCGCCTTTCCGGCTACATGATCGAGCCGGCGCTGGTCGCCGGCTTCACCAGCATGGGCATGGATGTTCGCCTGTTCGGCCCGCTGCCGACGCCCGGGGTGGCGATGATGACCCGGTCCCTGCGGGCCGATCTGGGGGTGATGATCAGCGCCTCGCACAACGCCTTCCACGACAACGGCATCAAGTTCTTTGGCCCGGACGGCTTCAAGCTCAGCGACGCCCGCGAGCTGGAAATCGAGGCCCATATGGACGAGGGCCTGCAGGAGGGACTGGTCGGCCCGTCCGAACTTGGCCGGGTTCGCCGGGTCGATGACGCCCAGGCCCGCTATGTGGAAATCGTCAAGGCGACCTTCCCCAAGGCCCTGAACCTGAACGGCCTGCGCATCGTCGTCGATTGCGCCAATGGGGCCGCCTACAAGGTCGCCCCGGCCGTGCTCTATGAGCTGGGCGCGGAGGTCATCGAGATCGGCGTCGAGCCCGACGGCTTCAACATCAACGACCATTGCGGCTCCACCTCTCCGGAGCGGATGAGCGCGGCGGTCAAGGAATACCGCGCCGATATCGGCATCGCCCTGGACGGGGACGCCGACCGGCTGACCATCTGCGACGAAACCGGTCAGGTGGTCGATGGCGATCAGATCATGGCCACCATCGCCGCGGCCTGGGCGGCGGAAGGCAAGCTCACCGGCGGCGGCCTGGTCGCCACGGTGATGTCCAATCTGGGGCTGGAGCGGTTCATGGCCGCGAAGGGCCTGACCCTGGAGCGAACCGGGGTTGGCGACCGTTATGTGATGGAGCGGATGCGCTCGGGCGGTTTCAACCTCGGCGGCGAGCAGTCGGGTCACGTCATCCTGTCCGATTTCTCGACCACCGGAGACGGGCTGATCGCCGGATTGCAGGTGCTGGCGGTGATGATCCAGTCGGATCAGCCGATGAGTGCGCTGGCCCGCCAGTTCGAGCCGGTGCCGCAGCTTCTCAAGAACGTCCGGTTCAGCAAGGGCGCGGCGCCGCTGAAGGACGACAAGGTCCTGGCGACGATCAAGGCGGCGGAAACCAGCCTCAACGGTTCCGGCCGGGTGCTGGTCCGGCCGTCGGGCACCGAGCCGTTGATCCGGGTCATGGCCGAGGGCGATGACGAGGCGCTGGTGGCGCGACTGGTCGACGATATCTGCGACGCGGTGAAGGCGGCGGCGGCCTGACGTTCAGCTCGCCAGCAGGGCCAGCAGGGCGAAGCTGGCCAGCCAGTGCTCGCCCATATAGTCGCCGGTGACATGCTCCAGACTGGCGGCCAGATGCGTCTCCGCCGCTTCCCGCGCGACGGCGGTTACCGGCGAGTTTTCCGGAAGCGCCCCGGCGATCGACCGCCAGCACCAGGCGCGGGACAGGTTCAGGCCATCCAGATGCGCAATCTTGCCGTCGGTCCGGTCGCTGACCGTGGCCGGGGTGAACAGCGTTGCAGGCCGGCGGTCGGCGGCGTCCGGCAGGAAGCGAGTGAACCAGACGGGAAAGTCCTCGCCCAGCACCCGCCGCATGGCCTCGGCCTCCATCAGGGCCGGCGACAGGAAGTCCTCGCCGGACGGCTCCCAGGCCTGACAGGCGGTGTCCTCGCCGTACCAGCGCCGGGCGGCGGCCTTCAGCCTGCCGGCAAACGCCTCGTTTCCGCTTTCGGCGGCGTAGTCGAGGGCCAGGGCGATGGCGAAGGCGGTGTTGGGATGGGCGCCGCCGCGCACCGGATAGGTGGCGATGGGCAGGAAGGCGTCGAACCGCTCGACAAAGCCCTGGGCCAGCGGCGCCAGATGGGCTGACCAGTCGTCGTCATGGCGCAGCAGTTCGGCCTGCAGCATCAGCAGCCAGGCCCAACCGTAGGGCCGCTCGAACCCTCGCGATCCCGGCCGGTCCAGATAGGCCCGCTCAACGGCGACCTTGGCCGGGGTGAAGGCGTCGTCGAACAGGGCCCGGATCGCGCCGGCCTGGGGCAGGTCGGGATGCAGCCGCAGCAGGGTGGCCAGTGTCCAGTAGCCGTGGACGCAGCTGTGCCAGTCGAAGCTGCCGAAGAAGATCGGATGGAACTGCCGGTGCGGGGCGACGTCGGCCTCGCTCATGAACACATGGTCGGCCTTGTGCGGCCAGGCCTGAGCGACATGGCCAAGCGCGGTTGCCGCGAAGCGGGCGGCGATGGCCGGGGTCAGGTCAGTAGACGAAGACATACATCAACACCGTATTGGCGGTCAGTAGCAGGAGGGCGGTGGGGATCTGGGCCTTGATCACCCCGTAGCGGTCTTTCAGCTCCAGCAACACGGCCGGCACCAGATTGAAGTTGGCGGCCATGGGCGTCATCAGGGTGCCGCAGAAGCCCGACAGCATGCCGATGGCGGCCATGATCGCCGGATCGCCCCCGTACTTTCCGACAATCAGCGGCAGGCCGATGCCGGCGGTCATCACCGGAAACGCGGCGAAGGCGTTGCCCATGATCACCGTGAACACCGCCATGCCGACGGTATAGGCCACGACCGCGACCAGCGGTCCGCCATCCGACAGACTGCTGCCCGCCAGATGGCCGATAATCTGGCCTACTCCGGCGGCGGCAAACACCGCGCCCAGCGCGGCCAGCACCTGGGGAAGCAGGGCGGCCCAGCCGACGGCGTCCAGCAGTCGGCGGCCTTCCTGCAGCGGGACCAGCGGCCGGGGCCGGATCATCGCCACCGCCAGGGCCAGGCCTGTCAGAATACCCAGCACCAGTGACACCAGTGTCGCCTGTTTGGGATCGACCACATGCTGGCCGTTTACCGTCCAGGCTTTGAACAGGAAGGTCCCGGCGAGGGTCACCACAGGGATCGCCAGGGCAGGAATGAACAGCTTGGCGCCAAGCCGACCCGCGCTTTCCCGACGCTCCTGCGGCGAGGTGGTGGCGGGCCGACCCTGACCCATGGCCCCAAATCCGGCCAGCAGGGCCAGGGCGATGACGATCAGGCCGTTGATCAGATCGCTCAGATAGGAGCCGAGCAGGAAACTGACCGACAACAGGCCCCAGAACAGGGCGTTGCCCCAGCGCCGGGCATTCTCCTTGTCGGCGCCACTCAGCAGGGCCATGGCCGCGAAAAAAGCGCCGCCGACCAGATAGAGCAGGTCCAGCCCGATCATGGCGCCGTCTCCGGCGTTTTCGAGTTTGCAGCGGCGGCGCGGTCGATGGCGGTGTCGAGACGCCAGAGCCGGACCCCGTGAATCAGCAGAGCCAGAACGGCGGTCGGAATGGCCCAGACCGACAGCTGCAGCGGCTCGACGATGATGCCGTTGGTTTCGAGGAAGCCCTTGATCAGCAGGATCGAGGCGATGGCGATAAAGATGTCCTCGCCGAAGAACAGGCCGATGTTATCGGTCGCCGCCGACTGCGCCTTGATGGTCTCGCGCATCTTCTCGCTGATCTGTCCATGCCGCGCCTCGGCGGCGCCTTCGGCCATGGGGGCGATCAGCGGTCTGACCATCTGTGGATGACCGCCCAGCGAGGTCAGGCCCAGGGCGGCGGTGATCTGGCGGACCAGCAGATACAGGATGAGCAGCCGTCCGGTCGTGGCGCCGCGCACGCCGGCGATCAGGCCCCGGGCCTTTTCCTGCAGTCCGGCCCGCTCCAGCAGGCCGATGACCGGCAGGATCATCCAGGTGAGGGTGATGTAGCGATTGTCCTTGAAGGCCTTGCCGAAGGTTTCCAGCGTCCCGGTCAGGGCGTGGAGGGGATCAACGCCGCTGGACAGGGCTGCGGCGATCCCGGTGACCAGGGCGGCGGCGACCACGACCATCAGCGGATTGAACCGGACAACAAAGCCGACCACGACGACGGCAATGCCCAGCAAAGGCCAGAGACTCATATCGCATTCCCCCATGGTCCACGGGCAGAGGGTCGGGGCAATTGGCGGCCGCGTCTACAGGGCGCCGATCCCGCCGGGCGCCTCTTCGTTCAGACGGCGCAATGGCGAGCGCAGATAGACGGCGGCGACGACGATCAGCATCAGGGCGCCGGGGAAGAGGATCGACAGATGCGGGCCGATGGCCTTGGCCATGAAGCCATAGGTCAGGGCGCCGACAGGCCCGCCGCCCATCAGGCCAAGGGTGAAGATCGACAGCACCCGGCCGCGTGTCTCCGGCGCCGAATATTGCTGGACCAGACCCCGGCCAAGGGTCATGGCCACCCCGCCGCCCAGGCCCCAGACGAAGTTGAGGGCGCAGAGGGCCGGGAAGGGGACAGTGATGGCGCAGGCGATCAGCACCGCTCCGCCGGTCGCCAGACTGATCAGGTAGACGACGCCCTTGCGTCGCACATGGCCGAACCGCACCAGCAGGAGCGCTGAAATCATCGAGCCCGACCAGAAGCACAGGCTGAACAGGGCCAAGGCCGAGGCGATGCGGGTGGGATCGGCCGCGTCGGTGAAATAGCTCTCCACGATCAACGGCAGCAGGACAAAGAAGCTGCCCATGAAGCAGACGCCCATGGCGGTGGCGCAGATGACGACCGGGGCGATGACCGGCGAGGCGGCGACCGCCTTCAGGCCGCCGCCGATGTCGGAGGCCATGCGGCGGATCAGGTTGCCGGAACCCCGCGCGGACGGGGTCGGGGCGCGAGGCTTGAGGGTGATGGCGGCGAGGGTGGCCAGAGCCATCAGACCGGACAGGCTGAGCAGCAGCGGGCCGACGCCGATAAACGGGGCGGCGGTGGCGATGATCATGCCGATGATCTGGGCGGCGAACTGGGCCAGGGCGGCGAAGCTCACCGCCTTCTGCACGGAGGCGCCGTCGGAGCCTGGGGCGACCAGGCTGAGCAGGCTGTCGCGGGCCGGCATGGCGAAGGCCCCGATGGCGCCGACGGTCAGGGCGTAGGTGATAATCAGGCCGTAGGTCAGCCGATCGCTGGCGACCAGCAGGCCAAGGCCAAGGAAGGTGAAGACGCACAGGCCATAGGCGATGACGACGATCCGGCGGGGACTGCCCCGGTCGGCGACAAATCCGCCGACGAGGATCAGCAGGGTGGTCGGCAGTTGCAGGCACATCTGGGCGATGCCGAACCGGACCTCGTTCTCCTGCAGGACCACCCGGACCAGATAGGGGAACAGCACCATCTGCACCCCGAACGCCAGAAACCAGGCGCCATGGGCGAGCAGATAGGCGGGAAAACCGGTCGGCGGAGCCGGGGCGACGGGCGACGAAACGGACTCTGGCGGCACGGTGAACTCTCCCCGCCTCTTCAGTGGGGCGCGCCGCCGTCACAGGCAAGTCTCGTATCGAAACCTGTTTGGTCCAGGCGAGCCCGGACCCGCCCCGCCTATCGCCCGACGCTGCTGTATTCGAACCCGCGGTTCTTCATGTCGTCGGGGCGGTAGATGTTGCGCAGGTCGACGACCACCGGGCGCCGCATGAGCAGCTTGACCCGGTCCAGATCGAGGGCTCGGAACTGGTCCCACTCGGTGATGATGACCACCGCATCGGCGCCCTCGACCGCGTCATAGGCGTCGTCCTTGAAGTCGACGTCGCGCAGCATCTGGCGGGCCTCATGGCCTTGCGGGTCATAGGCCTGGACAGTCGCGCCCATCGCTTGAAGGGCCGGGATGATGTCGAGACTGGGCGCATCGCGCATGTCATCGGTGTTGGGTTTGAAGGTCACGCCCAGCACCCCGATGGTCTTGCCGCTCAGGTCGTCGCCGCCCAGCGCCTTGGAGACCTTGGCGGCCATGGCCTTCTTGCGGCGATCATTGACCCGCACGGTGGCCTCGACCAGTTCGATCGGGGTACCGGCCTGAGCGGCGGTGCGGACCAGCGCCAGGGTGTCTTTCGGAAAGCAGCTTCCGCCATAGCCCGGACCGGCATGCAGGAACTTGCCGCCGATGCGGTTGTCCAGGCCGATGCCCTTGGCCACCTGCTGCACATCGGCGCCGACCGCCTCGCACAGGTCGGCGACCTCGTTGATGAAGGTGATCTTCATCGCCAGGAAGGCGTTGGCCGCATATTTGATCAGCTCGCTGGTCCGCCGGTCGGTGAAGACGATCGGCGTCTCATTGAGGTTCAGAGGCCGGTACAGCTCGCGCATAACCTCGCGGGCGCGGTCGCTGTCCGTGCCGACGACGACCCGGTCAGGACGCTTGAAGTCCTCGATGGCCGCGCCCTCGCGCAGGAACTCGGGGTTGGAGACCACGGCGAAGTCGGCGTCGGGACGGCGCTCGCGGATGATCCGCTCGATCTCGTCGCCGGTGCCCACCGGCACGGTGGACTTGGTGACCACCACGGTGAAGCCGTCCATCAGGTCGGCGATCTCCTCGGCGGCGGCGTAGACATAGGAGAGGTCGGCGTGACCGTCGCCGCGGCGCGAAGGGGTGCCGACGGCGATGAACACCGCATCGGCGGCGCGCACGGCGTCATCGGCGGAGGTGGCGAAGCTGATCCGTCCGGCCTTGGCGTTGCGGGCGACCAGATCCTCAAGGCCCGGCTCGAATATGGGGATCTCGCCCTGGTTCAGCCGGTCGATCTTGCCGGCGTCCTTGTCGATGCAGCAGACGGTGTGGCCGAAGTCCGCGAAACAGGCTCCTGAAACCAGGCCGACGTAGCCGGTGCCGATCATCGCAACGCGCATGGGAATGTCTCTGATTGCCGGCGCGAGGCGCCTGTCTCTGGGTCAGGGGCTTTGAGCATGACCCGCGCGGCGCGGCAACTCCGGGCTGTCCCCCAGGGGCAGGGAAGGGGGCGGGGTGGCGTTTCTGCACTGCCCCGCCGTTCGGCTCAGACCGCCGGGCGGGACCGGGCCGGCAGGAACTTCGGGAAGCGCAGCAGGGCGGCGCTGACCAGGGCGACGATCAGACCGACCGGAAAGATCTCGACGAAGGTCATGCCCAGCCGCAACAGCGGATTGGCGTAGATGGCCCGCATGGATTCGGTTTCGGCGACGGCCTTCTGATAGGCCTCGCCGGTGATGCCGGCGGCGCGCTTCGCCGCCAGGGTGGCGTCGATGTACTGGGTCATGAAGGCGTAGTCGGTGGCCGCCAGATAGATCTCCCAGACCACCACATAGACAACAGAGGCGACGGCCGCGATGCCGAGCCCGATCAGGAAGGCCTTGCCGAAGCGGATGACGCCGCCGCCGTGCTGGTCCCGGTACTGTTTGACCCCGATCAGGATCGCCGACAGCGCCACCAGCATAATCAGATAGCCGGCAAATTCGCTGTGGCCGGCGCCGGGAATGGCGATCGTGCCGATGATGCCGGAAATGATGATCAGGCCCGAGATCAGGCCATAGGTGAAGATGATGCGGGTCATGCCGGGGGCTCCCTTCGGCGATGTGGATCAGGCCGCAAGGGTGAGGCGGGGCAGGCGGCGAAGGCTATCGCCCGAAAGGGTGAATTCGACCATCCGGTCATTCCGGAGCCCTCACGGGATCAGCGCCAGGTCGCGCGCCTTGCTGACCGCCTGGGTGCGGCGGCTGACCTCCAGCTTGGCGAACAGATTGGCGATGTGGGTCTTTACGGTGTTGGGCGACAGACCAAGCTTGCCGGCGATCTCCTTGTTCGAGTGACCGGCGGCGAGGGCGTCCAGAACCCTGACCTCCTGACCGGTCAGGCCCAGGGCGGCAAGGGCGGCGGTGTTTCGCTCGAAGGGGCCGGGCGCCCTGCGCGTCGCCAGCTTCCAGCCGACCCAGACGCCGCCGGCCGCAAAGCTGACCCCGATGACGGCGATATAGACCTCACGTGAGAACAGCCGCGCCGCATACTGGTACTCCAGCCACTGCAGGGCGAAGGCGCAGGCGGCGAGCACCACCGCCCAGAGGAGGATCGTGCGGATCATCGAACGATGGTGCGCGAGGCGGCGGCAGAGTCAACGGGGCGGCTGAGCGCCCTAGATTTCCTGGTTGTACTTGCCGACCTGCGGATGCCGCGCCAGGCGCGGCTTCACTTCCTTGTGGAACAGGGCCCGCATGTCGTCGGCCGAGCGGGTGCTTTCGACGACGACCACGATCTCCGGCTTGTTGGAACTGGCCCGGACCAGAACCCAGCTACCGTCGTCCAGGGCGACGCGGACGCCGTTGACGGTGATGACCTCGGTGATCTTGCGGCCGAGGATCTCGCCGCCCTTGGCCGCCAGCGCTTCATACTCACCGACGATGTTTTGTACGACCTGGTATTTTTCTTCGTCGGCGCAGTGGGGGCTCATGGTCAGGGAGGTGTAGGCCACCGGCAGGGCGTCCTTCAGCTCGCTGAGTTTCTTGCCGGGATTGCGGTCCAGCATCGCCAGGATGGCGGCGGCGGCGGTCAGGCCGCAGTCGTAGCCCCGGCCCAGCGGCTCATTGAGGAAGAAGTGGCCGCTCTTCTCGAACCCGGCCAGGGCGCCCAGTTCGGCCGACTTGCGCTTGATGTAGCTGTGGCCGGTCTTCCAGTAGACGGTGGTCGCGCCATTGGCCTCGAGGATGGGATCAGTGGCGAACAGGCCGGTCGACTTCACATCGACCACGAAGGTCGCGCCCGGGTTCAGCGGCGCCAGATCGCGGGCCAGCATCAGGCCGATCTTGTCGGCGAAGATCTCCTCGCCGGTGTCATCGACCACCCCGCAGCGGTCGCCGTCGCCATCGAAGCCCAGGGCCAGATCGGCGCCGAATTCCCGAACCGCCTTGCTCATCTCCTGGAGCATCTCGTGGTCTTCGGGGTTGGGATTGTATTTGGGGAAGGTCCAGTCGAGCTCGCAGTCCATCTCATAGACCACGGCCACGCCCATCCGGCGCAGGGCGTCGGGGACGAAGGCGCCGGCGGTGCCGTTGCCGCAGGCGGCGACGACCTTCAGCGGCCGGGTCAGGGAAACGCGGCGCGAGACGTCGGCGATGAAGCGCTCGTGCATGCCCTCGATGCGGGTCACCTTGCCGCCGTCTCGGGGCTGGAACTTCGCGCCCAGCACGATGTCCTTCAGGGCGTCCATTTCGTCGGGGCCAAAGGTGAGGGGACGGGCGGCGCCCATCTTCACCCCGGTCCAGCCGTTCTCGTTGTGGCTGGCGGTGACCATGGCCACACAGGGGGCGTCGAGGTCGAACTGGGCGTAGTAGGCGGTCGGCGACAGGGCCAGGCCAATGTCCAGCACCTCGCAGCCGGCCTCGATCAGGCCGAGAGTCAGGGCCTGTTTGATGGTCAAGCTATAGCTGCGGAAATCATGACCGACGACGATGCGGCTGTGGCCCAGCGACTGGATATAGGTCCCCAGCCCCAGCCCCAGGGCCTGGATGCCCAGCAGGTTGATGTCCGGCCCGAACAGCCAGCGGGCGTCGTACTCGCGAAACCCGGTCGCCTTGACCAGCGGCTCGGTCTCATAGGCGACGGTGTTGGGAACGAGGTCGGAACGGGGAATGAAGGGCATCTGGATCAGACTTTCAAAGGGCGGGCGCCGTGCGGGCGCGCTCGCCGTCGAAACAGAGATATGGACTAGACGACGCCGGCGCTCAGAACGTCATGCACATGCAGCACGCCGACCGGTTTGCCGTCATCCAGCACGAACAACACGGTGATCCGGCTTTCGTTCATGATCCGGGCGGCGTCGGCGGCGAGCGAGCCGGCGGTGACCGACTTGGGATTTGTCGTCATCACCTGTCCGGTGGTCTTGCCGGCCAGGCCATCGAAGTTGCGCCTCAGGTCGCCGTCGGTGACGACCCCGGCCAGACGGCCGTCCGCATCGACGACGCCAACCACGCCCAGCCGCCGCTCGGTCATCACCTTCAACGCTTCCGGCATCAGGGTGTCGAGCCCGGTTAGGGGCGCTTCTTCCAGCTTGTGCATCAGGTCGCCGACCGTGCGCAGCATGGCGCCCAGCTTGCCGCCCGGATGGAAGACGTGGAAATCCTTCGGCGTAAACCCGCGCCGTTCCAGAAGGGCCACGGCAAGGGCGTCGCCCAGCGCGATCTGCAGGGTGGTGGAGGTGGTCGGGGCGTTCAACTCGCCGGTGGCTTCGGGCGCGTCGGCCAGCTTGAGAACCACGGTGGAAGCCTTGCCAAGGGCGCTGCCCGGATTGCCGGTCATGCCCAGCAGGGGAATGGCGAAGCGATGGCTGTAGGCGATGATGTCCGACAGTTCGCGAACCTCGCCGGACTTCGACAGGGCCAGCACCACGTCGTCGCCGCCCACCATGCCCAGGTCGCCATGGCTGGCTTCGGCGGCGTGAACGAACATCGCCGGGGTGCCGGTCGAGGCAAGCGTGGCGGCGATCTTGCGGGCGACATGGCCGGACTTGCCGATGCCGGTGCAGACCACCCGGCCCTTGGCGGCGAAGACGATCTCGACGGCGCGGGCGAAGTCGTCGCCCAATTCGTCAGCCATCTGGTGAAGGGCCAGGGCTTCGGCGTTCAGCACGCGGCGGCCGGCTTCAATCGGATCAAATTGGCTCATTGGGCGGGGCGCAGTCCTGCGGTCTTGGCGGCGGGCGGTTTGGCG